>Ga0247841_10004792_pt1 | contig 22736 bp, 20 predicted proteins | sample LaCruzMarch2015__2_FD_192410 | JGI IMG/M metagenome (GOLD analysis project Ga0247841, IMG submission 192410) | Freshwater microbial communities from meromictic Lake La Cruz, Castile-La Mancha, Spain - LaCruzMarch2015_18m | ecosystem: Environmental > Aquatic > Freshwater > Lake | place: Spain... | reverse complement strand
TAATAATTTAACAAAAATATTTTTTATGAGAGTCATTAATAAAGTATTAGTTGTATTTGTATTGTGTGTATTCACGTTTTATAATGCACAATCACAAACCCAGAATGTTTCTATCAATGATAATGGAGATCCTCCCCATTCATCAGCGATGCTTGATATATCAAGCGCAACGAAAGGGCTTTTGATTCCGCGTGTTTCATTGCAATCCACATCGGATGTTAGCACAATACAATCTCCCGCTACTTCATTACTGGTTTTTAACACCAATACAGGAATGACCGGAGGTGGAGTTGGTTATTGGTATTGGGATGGCACTCAATGGGTGCAGGCAATAGGACCTCAAGGTCCGGCTGGAGCGGACGGAGCTGCCGGCCCGGCAGGATCAGCAGGAATTAATGGGGTAACCGGTGCAACAGGCACTGCAGGGGTGAATGGAGTGACAGGAGCAACAGGAGCAGCAGGCACAACAGGTATTACTGGTCCAACAGGATCTACAGCAATAATACACACAATCACAGGTACTACCGATGCAAGCATTTTAGTTGCTACATGGACTGACATGCCAGAAATGACAATCACTTTTACACCTTCCAAATCCAATGCTATTGTTCTTTTCACTGCTTCCGGATATGGAGATGGGACAGGATCGGAGATTGCTTATGCAATAATAGTAAAAGACGGTGTATCCTTGTTGGGAACGAATAGTATTGCTGGAATTAATGATTTCTTCGGTACTTTTATTACTTCATGGAACCTTGGAATTAATTATCCGGTTTCACTAACTGTTGGAGTTGCAACTACAATAAAAGTTCAATGGAGAACCTATTTGGCACAAGCAACTTTGTATAATTATATTGTTACTGACCCTGATAAAACATGTCATAGAACGTTAACCATATATGAATATTAAAAATAAAACAAGATGAAAAAAATAATCTTATTTTTTGTTAGTGGCTTTTTCCTTATCTGTAACTTTTGTTTTTCTCAAACAGATTCAATTTCTAAATATTCAAAATTTTCAAAAGGAGATATTATAGTTTCCAGCGACCTTTCTCCGAAGGCTGATAATATTAACATTAGCAATAAGCCTTACGATGAATATATTATTGGAGTATTCAGGGAAATGTCCAAAATGAAGGAAGGCATTGATAATAGAATCAAGTATAACCCTGTATTATTAAAAGGTATTGCAGAAGTAAAATATAATTCGGAGAATGGATTAATAAAAAAGGGAGATGCAATTACAGCATCCTCAGAGGCAGGGGTAGGAATGAAAGCCACGAAAACGGGAATGATCGTTGGTATTGCATTGGAAGATGCAACTGCCCCAAGTGGTTTAATCAAAATAAGAATTTGTGTTCAATATGTTGTGCAATGATTTGTGTTATGTTTTTGGAATATGCGCTTATAGGTTCATAAACATTAGTTTCAAATTCGAATTAATAATTTAACAAAAATATTTTTTATGAGAGTCATTAATAAAGTATTAGTTGTATTTGTATTGTGTGTATTCACGTTTTATAATGCACAATCACAAACCCAGAATGTTTCTATCAATGATAATGGAAATCTTCCCCATTCATCAGCGATGCTTGATATATCAAGCGCAACAAAAGGGCTTTTAATTCCGCGTGTTTCATTGCTTTCCACTACCGATGTCATTACCATACCAACTCCTGCCACTTCATTGTTGGTATATAACACTAATGCTGCAATGACCGGAGGAGCAATTGGCTTTTGGTATTTTAATGGAGTTATCTGGGTACAGTCAATTGGACCGGTAGGGACAACAGGTGCAACAGGAGCTAATGGTGCAACAGGAGCCAACGGCTCAACTGGACCGACAGGCACAGGCACAACAGGAGCCACCGGACCAGCAGGTTCGATGGGAGTTACAGGAGCCACAGGCGTTACAGGCCCGACCGGAACAGGCACAACAGGAGCCACTGGTGCAACTGGTGCCGGAACAACAGGAGCAACAGGTTCGACAGGAGCAACAGGTTCGATAGGAGCAACAGGTTCTACAGGTGCAACGGGTACTGCAAGCAGTCTTCCTGCAGGCGTAATTGTTATGTGGTCAGGCTCAAGCGCATCTATTCCTTCGGGGTGGCAACTGTGCAATGGAACAAACGGGACGCCTAATTTAATGGACAGGTTCATTGTTGGAGCCGGAAGCACGTATGCTGTTGGCGCAATCGGCGGAGAAGCTACACACACTCTTATAACAGCCGAAATGCCGAGTCATGGTCATACAATATCAACAGATGGAGCTCATACACATACAACAGCATTTTGGGTACAACCTGCAGGCGCTACTTTAGCGTACGGATTAGCTTATTTAACCGGGGCTACGAATGCATATTACGAACCTACAAATACTAGCGGAGCCCATACCCATACAATAGGTACTACGGGCAGTAGCAGCGCTCACGAAAACAGACCTCCTTATTATGCTTTGTGTTATATAATGAAATTGTAAGAAGGTATGTTCCAGATAGGATATGACTTTACTTTAATCAAATCGCAGAATCGTTTAATATTCAGCGTAATTTTTTTATATTTGCCAAAATTTAAAATTTGGCACTATGTCATCTGGCAATGATAAATTCATAGGAGAAGGTCTAACCTATGATGATGTATTACTGATACCGGCATATTCAGAAGTTCTCCCCCTGGAAGTAAATATTTCATCACTGCTTACAAAAAATATCAAACTGAACATTCCTGTTGTTTCGGCTGCCATGGATACGGTTACCGAATCTATTATGGCTATTGCCATAGCACAAGAGGGAGGAATTGGCGTTCTTCATAAGAACATGAGCATCGAAAATCAGGCAAATGAGGTAAGAAAAGTGAAAAGAGCAGAGAACGGAATGATACTGGATCCCGTGACATTACGGGCTGATGCGCTTGTGATAGATGCTCTGAACATGATGGCGGAAAATAAAATTGGCGGCATCCCTGTTGTCAATAAAGAAAATGTGTTAGTGGGTATCGTTACAAACAGGGATCTGCGTTTTGAAAGAGATATGGAACGTCCGGTTGCAGAAGTAATGACAAAGGAACACCTGATCACAACCACCGAATTTACTGACTTCGAAAAAGCTGCTGATATTTTGCAGAAATATAAAATAGAAAAACTACCGGTTGTTGACAGCAAATATAAATTGATAGGACTGATCACATATAAAGATATAATAAAGATCAAAACTCGTCCGAATGCATGTAAGGACAGCAGAGGCAGATTAAGAGTGGCTGCAGCGGTAGGGATTACGTCCGATACAATCGAAAGGGCGGACGCTCTGATCCATTTTGGTGTTGATGCAATAGTTATAGATACTGCTCATGGTCATTCTAAAAGAGTTCTTGAAGTTGCGCGACTGATAAAAAAACAATATCCTGAAATTAATCTGATCATTGGGAATATAGCAACAGCAGAAGCAGCAAAAGATCTTGTAAAAGCAGGCGCTGACGGAATCAAAGTAGGAATAGGACCGGGTTCTATTTGCACAACAAGAATCATTGCCGGCGTTGGAGTTCCGCAGTTACAAGCTATTTATGACGTAACAAATGCCCTTAAAGGATCGGGGGTGCCTGTAATTGCTGACGGAGGGATTCACTTTACAGGGGATATTGTAAAAGCCCTGGCTGCCGGTGCACACTCTGTAATGATAGGAGGTTTATTTGCCGGTGTTGATGAATCACCAGGCGAAACCATCATCTATGAAGGCCGTAAATTTAAAACATACCGTGGAATGGGCTCTATTGAAGCCATGCAGAAAGGCTCAAGAGACCGATATTTTCAAGATATGGAGGATGATATTAAAAAACTAGTGCCTGAAGGAATTGTTGGACGAGTACCATATAAAGGAACTTTGTCTGAGGTAATTCATCAAATGGTAGGTGGTTTAAGAGCAGGAATGGGTTACTGCGGAGCAAAGAACATAGAAATGCTTCAAAAAGCGAAGTTCATGAGAATAACATCTGCCGGCGTAAGAGAAAGCCATCCGCATGACGTAACAATTACAAAGGAGTCTCCCAATTATTCAAGTAAGAACTGATAAAGCGCTATGTATCTTAAAATTTGTTAAACAGAAATATTTTATTTTAAATAAATTATATTTGCATGTTAATAATAAAAACAAGAAAGTATGAAAACCAAACTAATTAAATTATTTTTTACAATTGTATCTGTAGCTTTTGCTACAGGCGTTTTTGCACAGAAAGACAATAACGCTGTATTGATGACCATTGCAGGAGAAAAGATTACTAAATCGGAATTCCTTAATGTTTACAACAAAAACAACCTGAAAAAAGATGTAATCGACAAAAAATCGCTGGAGGAATATCTTGATCTGTACATTAATTTTAAATTAAAAGTAAAAGAGGCCGAATCGCTTGGTTTGGATACTGCCGTTTCATTTATAACCGAACTTGCAGGATACAGAAAACAGCTTGCACAGCCCTATCTGACAGATAAAGAGGTAAATGATAATCTTCTGCAGGAGGCATACGACAGGATGCAATGGGATATCAGGGCAAGCCATATCCTGGTTAAAGTGGCCATCAACGCAGCGCCAAAAGACACACTTATTGCTTATAATAAGATCATGGGAATACGCAACAGGATCATAAAAGGAGAAAGTTTTGCAAAAGTCGCTGCTGAAATGTCAGAAGACCCTTCGGCCAAAGAACAGGCCGCAAGCAAAAATCGTTCTTATGTTAAAGGAAATGAAGGCGACCTCGGCTATTTTACTGTGCTTGATTTGGTCTATACTTTTGAAACGGCGGCATATAATACCGGAGTTGGTAAAATATCTATGCCGGTGAGGACAGATTTTGGTTATCATCTGGTGAAGGTGACAGATAAAAAACCTGCCATGGGAAAAGTTCAGGTGGCGCATATCCTTATTACTATTCCGGCTAATTCAACAGCCGATGATTCTGCAAAATATAAATCAAAAATTCATGAGGTATATAATAAGATAAAAACAGATTCTTCTTTCGAAAATATGGCAAAACAATATTCCGATGATAAAGCATCAGCGGCTAAAGGCGGTGTTATTCCCTGGTTTGGAGTGAACAGAATGGTCCCTGAATTTATTGAGACCATCTCTAAGTTAAAGAACAAAAGCGACATTTCCGAACCTGTGCAAACCATGTACGGCTGGCACATTATTAAACTGGTCGACAGAAAAGGCATTGCCTCGCTCGACAGCATTAAACCCGAATTGAAAACGAAGATAGCAAAGGATTCACGCTCTGGTAAATCAAAAGATGCTATGATTTCCAAAATAAAAGAAGAATACAATTTCAGGGAAGATTTAAAGGCACTTGCTGATTTTTATAAAGTAGTAAATGATAGTATTTCCTTAGGCAAATGGAATATTGAAAAAGCCAAAGATTTAAACAAATCTCTTTTCAGTTTTTTAGGCTTGCCTTTTATGGAAGCTGATGAAAAAGACAAAAATGGGAATATTATTACTTGGCGCAAAAGCTTTTTTGATAAAACTATAACATATACACAACAAGACTTTGCTAAATATCTTGCATCTCATCTTTCAGTATCAAAAACAAAAGAAGACAGTTCCGTTTATGTAAGAAAAATGTATAAACAATATGTTGATGAAATGGCTATGAATTATGAGGATAGCAAACTCGAATCAAAATATCCGGAATTTAAATCCCTGATGAAAGAATACAGGGACGGCATTCTTTTATTTGAGCATACCGACGAAAAGGTTTGGTCGAAGGCAGTGAAAGATACTGTTGGTCTGAAGTCATTTTATGAAAAGAATAAAAACAATTACTTATGGGACGACAGGCTGGATGCAACCATTTACACCTGTGCCAATGCGAAAATTGCGAAAACTACTCGTAATTTTGTAAAAAAAGGCAAGCTAACGAACGACGAAATATTGAAACAAATCAATAAAGATTCTCAACTCAATCTGAAGATTGAATCAGGTAAATATCTTAAGAAAGATAATGTAATTATTGATGCAATCAGTTGGGCGCCCGGGATTACAAATGATATTAATGGTAGTTCCGTTGTTTTCGTGAAAGTGAACAGGATCATTCCGAAAGAGCCTAAAACATTGGCAGAAGCAAGAGGATTAATTACTGCTGATTATCAGACATTCTTAGAAAAAGAATGGATATCCGAATTAAAGAAAAAATACCCTGTTGATGTAAACATGGAAGTTTTTTCAACAATAAAATAAGTTTTTTCAAGTTACGTAAAAGAATTAAAAAGGTGAACAAAGCCAATCAAAATATCGGGCATAACCGTACATTTATCACTAAAAAAGTTTGGGTAAAAACAAGTTGGGCATTAATTAAAATGATTATGATATTATAAAATGATAAGGACATTTTTAATACAAGCAATTATTTTTACGACCATTCTTGGATGTAAAAGAACAGACACAAAACTTACTCCAACTAGTAATAATGACAAAATAAATATAGAACTTAATGTAACGTATGGGGAAGACTTTTTGGAGCCTCAAGGAGCCTTTACCCTTTCATTTCAGAATAATGACCAAAAAGATTATACAAATTGTGAAATCACGCTTAATAAAAAATACAGACATTCATTTAATGGACTGATTGAAAAAGAAAAAGGAACACTACATTCATCTGACCTAAAAGCAGGACAAAAATTAACATTTATGTTTTCTAATGATGTAAGTAATGGACTTTTATTTGAAATAAAGGACAAAGAATTTAAAAGACCTAATATTATTGAATTCTCTTGCGACAGCGGAAAAATTCAATGGAAATGGTAATGAAAAAATTAACGCCCTATAGCATTTGCCTAACGTAAGCGGGCGTGACAGTGGTAAAATAAAATTTATATCTTTAATAAAATGTGGTGCTGGTGGACAAAGATGAAGCTTTGAATTGTCTGTCTATGCCATAGCAAAAGACTGTTAACAGCTGATTTTCAATCTGAAATCATTTAAATAATTTATTAAGGACGGCATCAAACTAGTTAGTAGGACAACATAAATAGAGTTTGTATATAAAATCTAAAATGCAAAAATTAAATTTCGCAAGAACTTTTGATAATTCAACGTTGTATAAATTTACATTTTGCACTTTACATTTTGGAATATGAAATTATTGCAAATTACCGACTTTATGGACAGACACTAAATATACTTAATCACTTGAAAAAAATAATATTTTTTATTATTATTTCTTTTTTGTTTTCATGCGGATTCGGGAAAAAAGAAAACGATTCAGTAGCCAGAGTATATGGTGAATATCTTTATAAGACCGACCTTATTGGTCTTGTTCCTTCCGGTACGTCTGCAAAAGACAGCATTTCGATAGTCAGGAACTTCATTAATAATTGGATAAAACAAAAATTAGTGATTCATACTGCCGAAAACAATCTTTCCTCAAAACAAAAAGATTTTGAAAAACAACTTGAGGATTACAGAAATTCTTTGATTGTGTTTACTTATGAAAAAGAATTGATCAGGCAAAAGCTCGACACAACTGTATCTGCCGAAGAGATCAAAACATATTACAATAAAAATCAGAACGAATTTTTACTTAAAGATAATATTGTGAAAGTATGGTATGTTAAAATGCCTGTTAATTCAGCTAGTAAGATAGCCATACGGAATCTGTACAAATCAGAGGCTGCCACTACAAAACAACTCCTTGAAGAATACTGTAAAAAGTATGCAGTGAATTTCTATATTGATGATTTGACCTGGCTTTATTTTAATGACTTGCTGAAAGAAATCCCTATTAAAACATATAATCAGGAAGATTATCTTAAAAACCACAGGTATATTGAAATGGAGGATTCATTGTATTCTTACTTTGTGAACATTAAAGGATTTCAGGTAAAAGAAAGTGTTTCTCCTCTCGATTTTGAAAAAGATAATGTTAAAAAAATCATCCTCAACAAACGTAAACTGAAGCTAATAGAGGAGATGCAGGATGGCATATTCAAAGAAGCTTTGAAAAACAACGATTTCCAAATATTTTAACAGAAAACGAATGAAGAAAATTATCATATTACCGGCGTTATTTTTCTTTGCATGTATACATTTTTTGCATGCTCAGAATAAGGTTATCGACCAGGTGGTAGCAGTAATTGGAAGTAATATGATTATGCTTTCGGATATTGAAAACGAATACGCTCAATATGTTATGCAGGGATATAATAAGGGGGACAGCAGTTTTAAATGTGTTTTGCTGGAAGAGCTTTTATTCCGGAAATTATTGCTAAACCAGGCCCAGATTGATAGTGTTCAAGTTACAGATAGTCAGGTAGAGGCAGACCTTGATCGCCGTATTGCTTATTATACAAAACAAATGGGTGGAGAAGATAATCTTGAAAAATATCTTAATAAATCTATTATTGAATTTAAAAATGAAATGCGTGAGGCTCAAAAAAATATGATACTTCAGCAAAATGTTGAATCAAAGATCACGGAAAATGTAAAAGTTACTCCATCGGAAGTGAAAATATACTTTAATAATCTACTAAAAGACAGCGTACCAATAGTTAGTTCCGTTGTTGAGGTGGGACAAATAGTAAAAATGCCAAAAGTGAATGAAGAGGAAAAAGCCAAAACCAAAGAAAAACTCAATGTGATACGCGAAAGGATATTAAAAGGTGAAGATTTTGCGACCCTGGCTGTTTTATATTCTGAAGATGATGCAACATCTTCAAATGGCGGAGAGCTCGGCCTTACAAGCAGGGGTGAACTTGATGCGGCTTTTGAAAGTGCGGCATTCAAACTGAAACCCGATGAAGTATCGCCGATTGTTACCTCTAAATACGGTTATCACATAATCAAACTTATTGAAAGAAGAGGAGAGCTGATCAATGTCAGGCATATCCTGATCAAAACGAAGGTTGCTACGGAAGATCTGCTGAAAGCTAAAACATCACTTGATAGTATTTATGCACTGATAAAAAGCGATTCCATTACTTTTGAAGACGCAGCAATGAAATATTCAGATGATCCCTCTAAAAAAAACAGAGGACTATTGGTCAATACCGAAACGGGAACTTCTAAATTTGAGCCCGACCAATTAGATCAAACTGTTTTCTTTGTAGTTGATAAGTTGAAAGCAGGCGAAATTTCTCAACCGGTTCCGATGAAAACAGATGAGGGCAAACAAGCGTATCGGATATTATTTCTGAAGTCACGCACCGACCCGCATCGCGCCAATATGAAAGATGATTATGATTATATACAAGCGGCAGCCCTAAAACAAAAACAGAATAAAATCATTGAAGAATGGATAAAGAAAAAAGCAGTGGCCACTTATATTCATATTGCAGATGAATATAAAAGTTGTAAATTCAATTATCAATGGTTTAATTAGAGTTTTGTATATAAAGTCGTCATTGCGAACGTAACGCAGTGGAGTGAAGCAATCTCACTCATGGTGCGAAATAAGATTGCTTCGGGCGAAAAGCCCTCGCAATGACGTTTTGTATTGACATTATGAATAGCCATTTATTAAGAAATATTATTTATGCAATTCCATTCAGATGTAGAAGCCATAGATGCTTTAGTCGAAAAGTATAAGATACTTAAAAGCGAGGTTGCAAAAGTTATTGTCGGGCAGGATGAGATAGTAAAAAGCCTTATTATTTGCATATTCAGCAAAGGCCATTGCCTGTTGATAGGGGTGCCGGGTCTTGCAAAAACTTTAATGGTTAATACACTTGCAAAGGCGCTTGGACTTTCATACAGTCGTATTCAGTTTACTCCCGACCTGATGCCTTCTGATATTATCGGAACCGAAATTCTGGATGAGACAAGAAAATTCAGATTTATCAAAGGACCTGTCTTTGCCAATGTCATTCTTGCCGATGAGATTAACCGTACTCCACCCAAAACACAATCGGCTCTGCTCGAAGCCATGCAGGAGAAAGCTGTTACAACTGCGGGCAACTCGCATAAACTTGATGAACCTTTTTTTGTTCTTGCAACTCAAAACCCGATAGAGCAGGAAGGAACTTATCCTCTTCCGGAAGCGCAACTTGACAGATTTATGTTTAATGTCTGGCTGGATTATCCTTCCTTCCAGGAAGAGATAGATGTTGTAAAATCTACTACTTCCGGTTTGGATCCACAAATAAAAATAGTGATCAGTAAGGAAGAAATACTCACATATCAGAATGTTCTGAATAAGATTCCGGTTACTGATAATGTTCTTCAGTATGCAGTAAACCTTGCTGTAAAAACCCGCCCCAACACTGCAAAAGCTCATTCATGGGCAAGTGATTATCTTTCCTGGGGGGCAGGACCTCGTGCTTCGCAATATCTTATCATTGGTGCAAAAGCTCACGCCGCTATCAGCGGAAAATATTCACCTGATATTGAGGATGTGCAGGCAGTAGCCGTTTCTGTTCTTCGCCACAGGATAGTGAGGAACTACAAAGCGGAAGCCGAAGGAATAAGCGCAGAAATGATTGTGAAGGAATTTCTGAACGAATAAAAACCCAAGAATCAAGTTCCAAATCCCAAATTCCAAGTCTCAAGATTTTTATAGTTTATAATAAACCGTTCTATATTCCACATTTCGACTACGCTCAATGTGCCACATGTCAGGCAGACTGAGCGAAGTAGAAGTCCAATTGCTAAGAGATACTAATTATTATTGAATTATTCACCAAATGTTCAAAATATTAAAATTATTATTCAATATATCGATTATAAAAAGTTTTCCGCTTAACACTTCTCCTGCTCCTGTTATGATCTTGATGGCTTCATTTGCCTGCATACAGCCAATTATCCCAGGTAATACACCAATTATACCAGACTGTGAATTTTCGGTAGTTTCATCTGATGAGTATGATTCAGGGAAAATATCACGGTAAACAGGCCCGTTTTTATAATTGAAAACAGAGAGCTGTCCTTCAAATTCGCTGACAGACCCGAAAACATGAGGCTTGTTGAGTTTTTTACAAATATCGCTTACAATATACCTGGTTGCAAAATTATCAGGACAGTCGATCACCAGATCATATTCTTTTATAATATCTCCGGCATTTACCTGATCCAGCTTAGTTCTGTATAAATTAAATGATACATAAGGATTAAGTTTTGATAATTTTTCTTCAGCAATACTTGTTTTTGTTTTTCCAATATCTTCAGTAGTGTATAAAACCTGGCGTTGCAGATTGCTTTCGTCAACAATATCGAAATCAATAATTCCAATAGTTCCAACACCGGCAGCAGTGAGATATAATAAAACAGGGCTGCCAAGACCTCCTGCTCCCACAACAAGTACTTTTGCGCATTTGAGTTTTTTTTGTCCTTCTTCTCCTATCTCAGGAAGTATAAGGTGACGATGATATCTTTTTCGTTCGTTTTTTGAAAGTTCGTCCATAATTTTCTTGATTTATAAGTTATCAGCTGATGTTACGTATATTATTATTTATTTGTTAGTGTCACTCAGAGCCGGACATAGCATAGATTTGTGGGTTAGCGTCCGTGTCGAAGAGTGACTATGTATTGGTCGGGCTTCGACACGTCCCGAAAATAGGACGGCTCTGCCTGACCTCTAAATTTAGTTCGTCATGGCGAATCATTTATATATTTGCGTAACATCAATTACCAGAACTCTGTAGTGTTTTATCCCAGTCCTTCCATACCACCTCGTATCCCTGTTTTCTTATAATTTCCGCAATCTGATTTGGATCGCGTTCATCGGCAATAACGAACTGTTCCAGCGATTTTTCCTCTTCGGCATATCCGCCCGGATTGGTTCTTGATCCCGCACTCATTGAAGTAATACCTAATTTTATGACATTCGTTCTGAACTTTTCACTTTCCCTTGTGGATAAAGAAATTTCAACTTCTTCATCGAATAGCCTGTATGCACAGATAAGCTGTACTAATTCTTTGTCGCTGATATTTACCCTGGGTTCAATGATTCCGACAGCAGGACGCAAACGCGGAAGAGAAATAGAATATTTAGACTGCCAGAATTTTTTTTCAAGATAATTCAAGTGTAAAGCGACAAAAAAACTATCTGTCCGCCAGTCCTCAAGTCCAAGCAATACTCCAAGCCCCATTTTATATATCCCCGCTTCTCCAAGCCTGTCAGGTGTTTCCAAGCGGTAATAAAAATTTGCCTTATCCCCTTTAGGATGATAAAAACTATACGAATCTTTATTATATGTTTCCTGATAAATATAAACACTATTTAGTCCTCCGGCAATCAGTGATTCATATTCTGCTTGTTCTAAAGGCTGAACCTCCATAGATATTAAAGCAAAATACGGTTTTATGAGTTTGATTACATTTTTAAAATATTCTATCCCAACCTTTTTCTTTGATTCTCCGGTAACAAGTAAGACATGATCAAATCCAAAAGATTTGAGAACCCGTATCTCTTTCAGAATTTGTTCTTCTGAAAGTGTGATTCGTTTTATTTTATTATTAATATTATATCCGCAGTATTTACAACTATTCGAACACTCATTAGATAAATACAAAGGAATGTACATCTGAATTGTTTTGCCAAAACGCTTTTGCGTAATCTTGCTACTCATTTGAGCCATTTGTTCGATGTATGGTGTTGCGGCAGGGGAGATCAGCGATATAAAATCTTCGAGATCTCTTTTATTTTTAGAAAGCGCTGATTCAACATCCTTGGTTGTTTTTGCATGGATGCTTTGCCGTATTTCTTCCCAGTTGTACTTGTTATATATATCTGAAAAAGTTGTCATTTATAAAATTGTTACTGTTAAGGTTATCGGTCTTGGCTGCCAGTTTGGGTTATGGTCTATTGTTTATGAGATTACAAGCATTATACGCTCTATTATAAACTTCCAAATCTTTGTATGTAATAATCTTTTTCCCCTATGACCAAAACCCTAAACTAAACCGGTTGCTCTGATCATAAACCTTCAACCCGAACGGTTATATAAAATTAATAAAAATTTTAATTCTTATAATCTAATCCAAAAATGCAGTCAGCGGGCTGCTGGCTTCTGCATGTGAAACAGGCCTCGCCAGTTTAGCCATGAATGCCATCCTTCCTGCTTCAACAGCCATCTTAAAAGCAATAGCCATTTGCACAGGGTTAAGTGAAACAGCAATAGCCGTATTAATCAGGACTGCATCGGCACCCATTTCCATTGCTTCGGCAGCATGCGAAGGAGAACCAATACCGGCGTCTATAACAACAGGGATATTACTTTGCTCAATAATAATTTCAAGGAAATCCCTGCTGCGAAGCCCTTTATTGCTGCCGATAGGCGAGCCAAGAGGCATTACGGCTGCTGCCCCCGCTTCTTCTAATTGTCTGCAAAGAACAGGATCGGCATGAACATAAGGTAAAACAACAAAACCCAGCTTTACTAATTCTTCCGTAGCTTTTAATGTTTCCACAGCGTCGGGCATTAAATATTTTGGATCAGGATGGATTTCCAGCTTAAGCCAGTTTGTTTCAAGCGCCTCGCGTGCAAGTTGTGCCGCAAAAACAGCTTCCTTCGCATTCCTAACTCCAGATGTATTCGGTAAAATATTGAACTGTGAATGTGACAAATGTTTTAATATATCATCATTTTTATTTTCAATATTCACACGCTTCAAGGCCACAGTAACAAGTTCGGAACCGGAAGCGAGCAAAGCTTTTTCCATCAATTCATTCGAACTGAATTTTCCTGTACCCGTGAATAAACGTGAAGTAAAGGGTTTTCCGGCAATTGTTAGTATGTCTGTATGCATATTTTTTTTGAGATTTTGTATAATATCTATTTTGGTTTAATCAAAAGCTGTAAATAAAGTCGTCATTGCGAATCCCGCATGTGCGGGATGAAGCAATCTAATCATTGTGTGTTAGATTGCTTCGTCGTACCTCCTCGCAATGACGTTCAAATTGAGTTTTCAGAGATACTTTTATGTAAACTTTACATTTTGCAATCTACATTTTGTAATTTAAATTTTGTAAAAATTCTTTTACAGAAAAGCCAATGTTATTTGATAAATTAATCGCCGAAGATACGGCAATACCGTGGATTCCTGTTTTTACAAGTTCTTTGACATCTTCAGGTTTTATTCCGCCAATTGCAATGACAGGGATTGTAATATTTTCTTTCCTGCATTTTTCTATTATTCTTTTGTAACCTTCGATTCCAAGTATCGGGCTGAGCTTTTCTTTTGTAGCAGTGAACCGGAATGGTCCAAGCCCAATATAATCAACTCCTTCCGACTGCAGAAAAAGAATGTCATCGAATGTATTAGCTGTTCCGCCAATGATAAAGTTTTCTCCTAAAATACTTCTTGCTTCCCCTGGTTTCATATCTGTTTTCCCAAGATGCACGCCATCCGCAAGTATTTCATGCGCAAGTGCAACATTGTCGTTGATGATCAATTTAGCATTAAATCGCACACAGACTTCCTGTGTCTTTTGTGCAATGTATTTCCATTCTTCATAATCTTTCCCTTTTACTCTTAACTGAACCCAGTTTACACCGGCTTTAAAAGCCTCTTCTGCAAGCTGCCAATGAGTCTTCCCCGATATTTCCTGTGTTATGTAATGTAATCTGGAGATCATCTTCTTGCTAGTGTAAAGTTAATAATATAGATTGCTTCGTCGTTCCGATAGCTATCGGAACTCCTCGCAATGACGTCATTGCGAAGCCGAGGAAGGAGGCTGAAGCAATCTAAATACGTAGTTAAATTTAACATACAACTATATTTTATGATATCCCAGCAAACTCTCATTACTGCACAAATAATTTGTAACATATTCTTTTGCCCGCAAGCATGCTTTTTCCAAAGAGAAACCCCTTGCAAGGTTTGCTGTAATTGCAGCAGACAGGACACACCCTGAGCCATGTTTTGGATATTCGGCAATTCTTTTTACCCTGAAATTCTGTTGTTTTGTTTTTGTGAATAAATAATCTTTTCCTTTAAAATCCTCGTTATGTCCGCCTTTTAGAAAAACATTACAAAAGTTACTGATTTTTTTTGCTCCCTCAAGAATGGTTAATTCAGGGCAAATCATCTTCATCTCAATCCAGTTGGGAGTTATCAAAAAAATCTTTTTACAAATCTTTTCAATATATTCATTCTTAATATTGTTGTGAAAATCAAAACCCGTACTTGAACTGAAGACAGGATCCCATATTATTTTTATTGACGAATTTAAGTAAAGCAGATGATCCACAACTTTATCTAATGCTTCGAAATTCTCAATAATCCCGATTTTTGCATAATTAATCCGATATGCCTTGAAAAGAATATCAATCTGTTTTATGATCTGCTCTATACTTAACCAATCGATATGTTCAAATTCATTTTCATTCTGATATGTTATGCATGTTGAAACAGCCAGTCCCAGTGTTTTGTTTGCCTCAAAAGTTTTGATATCAGCAAGCGCTCCGGCGCCGCCGCAAGGGTCGAACCCGGTAATTGTCAATATGTATGGACGTTTTTGATTCATCTGTTTTTTATTGTTCATCAGTATTTTCTGGCAAGAGCGAATTTGTTCGTTATTTGTTGTTTACTGTTACTTGAATAGTTATTGTTAATTATGTATAGTTTTCCATGTTCTTTATGAAATTTTCTTTGTGTGCTTTGCGATTTTTCTTAGCGTTCTTTGCGGTTAATTTTTTTTACCGCAAAGTTCGCAAAGGTTTACGCAAAGTTCGCTAAGTTTTAAATTAGGATTATTATACCAAATTAACAATGTCCTTGAATATTTTTTTCATTCGTTGGAACTTATCAACGACCTCTTCCCGCTTTGTATTCCATATTGCACCCAGCAAAGCCACTCCTGCGAATCCTGATTGTAATGCAAGCTCAATATTTCCCTCATCAATTCCGCCTAAAGCTATCACACTAATATTATCTTGATTTTTCAAATCTACAGATAATTCTTTAAGATTGAAGCTGCTTTTATATCCTTGTTTCGAAATACTGTCGAAAACAGGGCTCAGAAATATATAATCATAATTAAATTTTAAACTTTTCAATTCTTCTGAACTATGCACAGAAGCGCTGATTGTATGCTTTTGCGATTTTGCTTTTTGAACAATAGAAAAAATATCTTCTTCGGGCGTCCGGTTTAAAAATTCATTGGTAAAGTGTATTCCTTTAAGCCGGATTTTCTCTGCCATTTCATAGTGCGAATGAATCACGATTTTGTTCAGATTATGTGGATTTACCTGCTGCAACCAATGTTCAAGTTCCGGCAAATCATAATCCGGTTTTCGCAAATGCAAACATTCTAATCCTTCGTTAAACAAAGAATTAATAATCTCAAATTCTTTGTACACAGGTTCAGAACTTGTTATTATTATAAGCTTAGGAATATTTTTTTTCACTGTTGTCTGGTTAAAATTTTTGCCCTATAGATTAATCGTACTATATATTTGTAGAACATGTATAACCACAATATATATAAGCTCCATAGGAGCGATATATTTACCGGACAATAATTATTTTTCTATTCATTTACATCTCCCGTTTGGCGCATATCAATTGAAGCATTGCGAAGTCAGCGTTTAGTTGCCATTAAAAGTAATAAGGTCTTTACAAAAAGTTCAAAAATTAACTTGATTTTACTTTGTTATTTTTCATTGCACTAAAGACTTGAATAAAATAATCTTTATTCTTTTCTAAAGTCACAGTCATTTCATCATGAGACCTTCCATTTTCAACCCTAATTTTATTAACTTTCTTGGTTGAGAAAGATACACACTGGTCTGATGATAAATAGAAGAATGCATTCCCATCGCAATTAAAGTCATTCCATGAGTTAAGAGAAACCTTACTGCCATCATCGAATAAGACTATTAGCTTATTATCCTCAACGCATAGGCTCCCAATGTCTATGACTGCACATAAACCATCTTGAATAAATTTATTGTTTATCTTTTTAATAAAAATAAATATCTCTACATTATTGTTGCCGTCTTCGAGTTTAAGATGTCTTGAGGCACTATAAGTAATTTTATCAGTCATTTCATCTTTGTTTTCACGAAGGTATATTGGCGCGTTTTCAATTTCTTCAACTTCTAATTTAATAATCGAATCAGTCGTCTTGTACGATTTATATTCTTTGGTATTCAATATTTTATCTCCAATTATTGCAAATAAATTATCAGATTCCGATTCAATATTGATTTTATCAGATTTTTCTTCTTTCCTGAGTTTTGCACCTAACATATTTTTACTAAATGCAGTCCACTTTATGGTATATTGACCCTTAGCTAAATCAAAAGTCGTTGTGGATTTTTTTTCGCCATCATTGTCAATATTAATATACTCAAAGTTTTTGTCGTTCTTATATAATTTTGCATCCGATATATACATATTTGGATTTCCGGGGAAATAAAGGGCATCAATTTTAACCTGAATCTTTTTATTATTACAGCTAATAAGTGCTAGTAAAATAAGAATTAAAGTAATTTTTTTCATGTTGTTAGTTTTGGGTTATAAATAAATGGATAAGGGTTTTACCCTTTTTTATTTACGAAGATACATTTTTTACATTTCAATCATCATAAGGTTATTTCATTTTCTGTAAACTCATTGTGCGTAACTAAATATTATTTTGATGCCGGGAAAAATTTATCACTAATCATTAAGGAGTTTCCAATATTATAACCCTGAAAGGGTTTAGGATACGCTAAAGTAGGGCAACGCCCTACGAATAACTCAAGGCGCGCCAATACCAAGCCCTGAAAGGGCGAAAGAGTTAATCCCATACATACCTTTCATCATAATCAACTTTGTACTTTTTGAGAAAAGCACGGTATTCATCTTGAAATATTACTTTTTTATGATGTTCGGTCTGTTTAGTAATATAATCAGCAACGATATTAGTTTGCGAAGGATTAACCGAAAACGCTCCATAACCATCTTGCCAATGAAAATTCGCAAAACTCTTATCCTGTGTCTTTATCCATTTTGATGTACCGGTTTTAATATCCTGTAACAAACTCATCAAGGCAATTTTTTTAGATAGCAAACATAATATGTGAACATGGTCAAGATAACCGCCAATTTTTATTGGATTACATTCCAGATTATTACATATACCCCCAAAATATGCATATAAATTGGGTTGAATTTCCGGTATTAAAATCTTTGAACGATGTTTTGTACTAAACACAATGTGTACGTACATTTTAGAAAGTGATTGAGACATAGTTTTTATTATTATGCCCTTTCAGGGCTTTGATTCTGTATCTTTTTCTTTCTTTTCTTTCTTTTCTTTCTTCGCAGGGCTACACCCTGCGTTAGTATTTTTAGCCCTTTCAGGGCAGGCAAATATATTTTAAAAAATGCTTTCCTCTTAATTGTTTTTAAACTCAGCACATCAAGATAATATTTACCTTTTGTGTATAGTATACTGCAAACGTGTATAGTTGATCTTTTTACTAATCCTAACGAATTACGAATATTCCCAACTAATTACGAATTTTGTACGAACCTACGAACATAGGACTTACGAATTTCGTAGTTCGTAATTTCGTATTTGTTCGTACTTCGGTGGGGTAATAAAACTATGACCGTCCAATGTATATTCTGCATTTTACAAATAAAGTTCATATCCTGATTTTTCAAATTCCTTTGCTCTTTCTTCCAAACCTTTTTTTATAAAATCCTCAGATATTCCGGCGTCTTCTGCCGAATCGCGTACTTCCTGGCTTGTTTTCATTGCGCAAAAATGAGGTCCGCACATAGAACAAAAATGCGCAGTTTTTATATCATCCACCGGCATATTCACATTGTGAAAAGCCTGCGCTGTGTCAGGGTCAAATGATAGATTTATCTGGTCGTTCCAGCGAAATTCAAAACGGGCTTTGCTTAAAGCATTATCCCTGTATTGCGCTCCCGGATGCCCTTTAGCAATATCAGCGGCATGCGCGGCAATTTTATAAGTTATCACTCCATCTTTAACATCCTTTTTATCAGGCAGACTCAGGTGTTCTTTAGGCGTTACATAACAAAGCATGGAACAACCAAACCAGCCGATCATTGCAGCGCCTATTCCTGAAGTGATGTGATCATAACCGGGAGCAATATCGGTAACAAGCGGACCCAAGGTATAAAAAGGCGCTTCCATGCAATATTCAAGTTGTTTGTCCATGTTTTCCTTAATCAGGTGCATCGGAATATGGCCCGGTCCTTCAATGATAGTCTGAACATTATGCTTCCATGCTATCTTTGTCAATTCGCCCAGTGTTTTAAGCTCGGCAAACTGTGCCGCATCATTAGCATCGTGAATAGAACCCGGCCGCAACCCGTCGCCAAGCGATATCCCGACATTATATGCTTTTAATATTTCGCATATCTCATCGAAGTTTGTATAAAGAAAATTTTCTTTATGATGCGCCAGGCACCATTTGGCAAGGATAGCGCCTCCTCTGGAAACAATCCCTGTAAGCCTTTTGACAGTGAGAGGTACATGGCTTAAACGAAGTCCCGCATGAATGGTGAAATAATCAACGCCCTGTTCTGCCTGTTCTATCAGGGTATCTTTAAAAATTTCCCATGTCAGCTCTTCCGCTTTTCCACCAATTTTTTCCAGCGCCTGGTAAATCGGAACTGTGCCGATAGGTACTGGTGAATTGCGAATAATCCATTCGCGTGTTTCATGAATATTTTCTCCTGTCGAAAGATCCATCACAGTGTCAGCCCCCCAACGGCAAGCCCAAACCGCCTTTTCGATCTCTTCTTCAATACTTGACGACACTGCCGAATTTCCAATGTTTGCATTTATCTTAACAAGAAAATTCCTGCCGATTATCATGGGTTCAGCTTCAGGATGATTGATGTTAGAAGGAATGATAGCCCTGCCTGAAGCTATCTCCTGCCGCACAAATTCAGGTGTAACATATCCTTTGGGCGTGTTCGCTCCGAAGCTGAATCCTTTATGCTGAAAACCCAGGTTTTTTATTTCATCAATGCGTTGGTTCTCACGAATGGCGACATATTCCATTTCGGAAGTAATAATGCCTTGCTTTGCATAATACATCTGGCTTACATTCTTATCCGGTTTAGCTTTCAAAGGTCGATGAAGGTTGGGAAACCGTATTTTGTCAAGAGAGCTGTCGTTAAGCCGGAGTTTCCCGTATTTAGAACTTACCTCTGCAAGTTCAATTACATCACCTCTTGCCTTTACCCATTTTTCTCCGATACGCGGCAAGCCTTTAGTAATGTCAATTTCAATATCCGGATCTGTATACGGGCCACTGGTATCATATATAGTAACAGATGGATTTTTTTCATTAGTTCCGGTTTTTCTAATAATGGTATCCGAAAGATCAACTTCCCGCATTGCCACCATAATGTCATGTATCTTCCCTTTTACATAGATTTTTTTCGATCCCGGAAATGGACTCTTGGTGATGACGTTCTCTGTTTTTAAAATATTCTGGCTCATTGTTAAATTTTTGTTTAAATTAAGGAAACCGCTATCCACCTTGTGTAGCTCTGATAACAGTGATACTGTCGTTTTCTTTCAGATTATATTTTTCCCATTCAATTTTTGGGATTACCAGGTTATTTACGGCAATTGCAGTTCCTTTATTGTTTTCAATTTTAAGAGTTGTAAGAACATCTGAAATACTTGCCGGATGTGAAACAGAATGTTCATTGTTGTTAACAAGAATGATCATATGTTTATAATTTAATTAGAATCTGTCCATAAGTCAATACATAACGTCATTGCGAGGAGTCCGCCACAAGCGGACGACGAAGCAATCTATTTACACATAATGATTAGATTGCTTCATCCCGCACATGCGGGATGAAGCAATGACGACATTACGGACAGACACTTTAATTACAACATTCAAGGGTGAAATAAATTCAGGTTGAAATTTTACTCCCTTCGCCGGCATTACCCGGATCAGGTGCAATGGGTATGATCTCAGCCCGTAATGTTAAGGCACCCCTAAATTGACAATACAACAAAAATATATTTTTTATTCAATATATTTGCAAAAAATCTTTAAAATTTTTAACGTGAAACTCATCATCATCAACGGGCCCAATTTAAACCTTTTAGGCACAAGGGAAACAGCTATCTATGGCAATGTATCGTTTGAGGAATTTCTTAAGAAAATTAGAAACAATTTCCCGTCACACCAGATAGATTATTACCAGAGCAACATAGAAGGCGAGGTCATCAATAAACTTCATGAAGTTGGCTTCGGTTACAACGGGATCATCCTGAATGCAGGAGGATACACACATACTTCCGTTGCAATTGCTGACGCTATTGTTTCAATAAAAACTCCCGTTATTGAAGTTCACATCTCAAATATTTTTGCAAGAGAGGAATACCGGCACATTTCTTTAATTGCACCCAAATGCAAAGGAAGTATTTCAGGTTTTGGATTAGATTCTTATAGGTTGGCTGTTGAATTCTTTATTTCGAAAAGTATTTAGTATTCAATTGAACAAAGGAATTCTTCTTATTTATGTAATGTTCAAAAACAATCGATTTTCTGTATATACAAGACACATCTGAATGTTTAATTAACTTTCTTTTCTTTCTTAGTTTACCAATAGAAAAATAAAATGAGAAATGCGCTTTTGTAACAGCAAAGACATCTTTAAAATCACCTTCAAAAAGAAATTTCATCCCTGCCAAACCGTCTAAAAAAAACCTGACAAAAAATACAGGGAACAACTTCCCTGAAGGCAAGTTTTTATATAGAAGAAAGAAATTATTCCTGAAATTTAAAAAAGTTTTACGAGAGTTGTTCTTTGGCAAGGTTCCTCCTCCCACATGGAATATCAGGGAATATGGGCAATACACGATCTTATACCCTGTATTTTTTAATCTCCAGCAAAAATCGATCTCTTCCATGTGAGCAAAAAAATCATTGTCGAGCCCGCCCAGTTTATGATATAACTCTGCCCTCACAAACATGCATGCACCGGTTGCCCAAAATATTTCGGCTACATCATCATACTGTCCTTCATCTTTTTCAAGAGACTGAAATATACGACCACGGCAAAAAGGATAGCCATATTTATCAATATAGCCTCCCGCAGCCCCAGCGTATTCATATTCTTCCTTATTATTAAACGATCTGATTTTAGGTTGGCAGGCAGCAATACTTTTGTCTTTATCCATTAAGTCAATTACGGGATCAATCCAATTTACCGTAACTTCGATATCTGAATTTAACAGTACATAATATTCCGCATCCACTTGCGAAAGCGCATCATTGTATCCTTTAGCAAATCCACCATTTTCGGTGTTTTGAATGATTCGGATATCCGGATAGTATTTTTTTAGAAAATCAACGGAATCGTCATCTGACGCATTGTCTGCAATAATAATCTCTGCGATGGGCGAATTATACTGAATGAGCAACGGTAGAAACTTTTCAAGAAAACGTTTCCCGTTCCAATTAAGAATAACTACAGCTACTTTGGTTCTTGCCATTATTCGAATTCAAGATTGCAAATTAAAGGTTTTTTCTAGTTCCGAATTCAAAATTCTGCATTCTGCATTTTTTAATCTCTCTTATGTTTCCATCTTTTATGGCTCCATAGCCAGTTGTCAGGGTGCTTCTGTATTGCATTTTCGAGAGCTCTGACATGCATTTCTGTTATTTCATTATCAGCCGTTTTTTTAGGATTTTCTGTTAATACTGAAATTTCAACTTCATAGCGTCCTCTTTTTATTCTTTGAATATTAAAGAATAATACAGCCATATCAAGTGATTTGGCGATTTTTTCGGTACCGATAAACAAAGGAGT
>Ga0247841_10004791_pt1 | contig 22736 bp, 35 predicted proteins | sample LaCruzMarch2015__2_FD_192410 | JGI IMG/M metagenome (GOLD analysis project Ga0247841, IMG submission 192410) | Freshwater microbial communities from meromictic Lake La Cruz, Castile-La Mancha, Spain - LaCruzMarch2015_18m | ecosystem: Environmental > Aquatic > Freshwater > Lake | place: Spain... | reverse complement strand
GAAAGTTACATCTACATCTGTGTTTCAATGAGCTGTAACAGGCTCATTATTCATAATCAATTCTAGAATAAATATTCTTCATTCCCCTCAGCCTAAAGGCAGAGGCTCCACTAACAAACGTTAGTGGACGCGGTTCATTTTTTATTATTTGACCGTCTTTTTTAGCCCAGATATTTTTTATCTGAGTTGTATCTTTCTTTTCTTGCAATGCTTGACACAGTTCAACTAAAGCATACTCTCCTTCACCTCGACAAACATAGTCTACGGAAGTTTCTTTCAAAACATCTTCGGGAGAAACGGTGGCGTGTATTCCGCCAACAATTGTCGAGATATATGGATATTTTCGTTTCAGTTCTCTTAGGAATTTAATGCCAAAGGGATAAGTTAGTGAAACTGCAGATAAACCAACAAGATGAGGTTTATACTCTTCAACAAATTTAAGAAAGTCTTCATACATGTCTGTTTTATATAGTTCTATTCCAAGATCTTCAAAGTGAGTTTCTTTAACCTGTAAAGTTTTTACTCTTGCGTCGTCGCCAGTTGACTCTCTTGTTTTGTAAAAAGTTGTGTCAAATAATCTTACGTCGATATTATTTTGTTTTAAGACTGCAGACATAATTGCTAAATTTGGTGGGATCAAAGTATCTAATGTGGAATTTGCGTGAATTAGTAAAACTCTAAACTTATTATTTTGTTCCATTATATCCTCCGTCAGATAGAATATTTAAAACATCTTTAATTGAAATGCACATATCTTCAACTTCTTTCGATCGATCACAGGATAATATTAATTCTGCTGTTTTTTTCATTGACAGGTAAGCACTTCTTAAAAGATGATTTGCATAAATTACCATATCAACACCAGCATCTTCGAGTTCTTTTTCAGTTATCGAACAATAAGTTGTTGGAACAGCAACGAGAGGAACTTTTTTTTCAAGATTATTATAAATATCACAGAACTCCAATATTTCATTTGGCTCTTTATTTTTGCTATGAATCATTATTGCATCAGCTCCCGCATCAATATAAGCTTTCGCTCTTTTGACTGCGTCATCCATTCCCTTTTCAAGTATTAAACTTTCAATCCTCCCAATAATCATAAATTCTTCTGTAACTTGGGACTTTTTTCCAGCGCTTATTTTTTCTGAAAAACATTCAATTGAATCCTGTTCTTGAAATACATCTGTTCCAAAAAGAGAATTTTTCTTTGAGCCAATCTTGTCTTCAATAATTATTGCGGAGACACCTAATCTTTCAAGTGTTCTTACAACCATTGGAAAATTTTCTATGCTGCCCCCATTATCTCCGTCTACGACAATAGGTTTTGTAGTTATATCCATTATTGCATTTACGGTGTCTAATCTTGAACTAAAATCAACAAAGCCGGTATCGGGTTTTCCTTTAGCTAAAGAATCCGTCAAACTACTTATCCAAACACCATCAAATTCTTTTTTCATTCCATTTTTTGAAATATATGAATTTTCAACTATCAATCCGGATAACCCGTTGTGAGCTTCTAATAATCTTACAATTGGTTTCGAATGCAAAAGCCTCCTTAATCTTTTCATTCTTATTTCAGGGGTTGTTCCTATCTCTCTTACAGCCTCATTTAATTTTGTAGATGATATTCCTGGAGTATACGGAACTTCTACAAGTTGTCCGCCCCATTCTTTTAAAGTATTTATCACTCTCTCCCTTGTTTTTTTCTGTACCCCTACTCTCCAATCATCGCCGTGAACTACATAATCCGGTTTAAATTTTATAAGGTTCGGAACATAGTCTAAAGTTTCTTGAGGGACAACTTGGGAAACCCCTTTTATATTTTCGACAATCAACTTTCTCTGTTCAAATGTAAGATAAGGTAATCTTTTATAACTTGCTGAAGCCTGATCCGTCGTAACTCCGACTATAACTTCTCCCAATTTTCTTGCTTCGTTTATTATATTTAAATGGCCATGATGAATTATATCTGCAGCCATAGCTACATAAACTTTTTTTGTTCCAGTATTAAAATTATTTTCCATAGGTCTCGATTATTTTTTTAATTAATGTATCTGGAGATAATTTTTTATAAAATGGTGGCTGAATTACTTCCCCATTTATCTTCTTAACATAATCGCCCCCCGGAACTTTCTTCCAATTTGATCCACACACGATTATAATTTTTGCATAAGGAAATTGCTCATGAACTTTTTTTAGATTTTCCGTCGGATCAAGATTTTCCTGCGTCATAACCATATCGACGCATCTTAGTGAAGTTATGATTGCTTTTCTTTCTTCAAAATTTGCAATTGGTCCTTTTTTATAATTTGAGATAGCTTTATCGGTTAAAACTCCACAGATATGAAAATCTCCTTCTTTGTTTGCAATTTCCAATAGTTGTAATTGGCCATAATTAAATAAATCAGCGGTGGTAGCGGAGTATACTATTCTTTTAATTTTTTCTTTTTCTATATTTACAATATCTCCTGAATTAATTCCAGAACCTTTTGGGATTGTTACACATAGCTGATTGTTCGATTTGTTTTCCCACACTACCTTTTTCATGAATACTAGTAGCACTAGTGGGTTTATAAATATTTATTTTGTGGAGAATATAATGATATCTATTTCTTGTCTAAAAACTTGCTTGCCGCTTTGAGAACTTCATCAACCGTAATCGCTTTCATACAAACATTATTTTTTTCAGGACAAGAATACCTTCGACAATTCGTACAGACTTCCGGATGAAATAAGTCTAGTTTAAAGTCTGTATGGGCGCCGCAAAAGCTAGGTTTACAGAACATTAAGACTACTAGCGGAACTCCCACCTGGGCCCCAATATGATCTATACTCGTATCAACGCTAATGAGTAAATCGGCTCGCTTAAGTAGAGAGGCAATTTGTTCTATAGAAAATTTTCCAGCAGAGTTAATAATTCTTTTTTTATACTTAACTTTAGATATAATTTCTTTAATTACTTGGTTTTCTTCCAGCGTTCCGGTAAAAATAATTTTTGAGTTGTAATTGGTTAATAGGGTGTTTGTTACTTCAACCCATCTTTCAGTGGGCCAGTCCGAAGAAGGAACCTTTCCTTCATTTAGAGCATGGGTTACTTTTTCACAACTAGCGTGAATAAAAATTATCTTTTGTTTCTTATTATCTTTTAAATTTTTAATAAACTTGTCTGCAAATTTTTCTGCGTCCGGAGGATGATAAAAACCAATTTTTTTATCGAAAGAAAATCCCAATATTTCAAAAGCTGAAATTGAGTCTTCAAGCATGGTTTTATATGTTGGGAAAACTTTTCTGGTAACTAAAAGAGGTAGTTGTTTAAACAGAGTGCTTACGCTTGCATAATCTGAAAAAACACGATAGGGTATTTTCAACGCTTTAAAATAAAAACTTTTGTCAAACAGCTCTTTATCACGAATGTTTGTTAAAAAAATAATTGCATCTATATTTTTATTATCTATAAGAGAAATAGCTTTTTCTTTATTAATGGCACATATTTTTGGATTTTTTACGAATTTCCTCTTTTTTTCGTTGGTTAGATAATAAATATTCAAGTAGGGATATTTTTTTAGAAGTTGATTTATTATTGCTAGAACATTGTAAGTATCCCCCATCGCACCGGTGTCCACAACCAGAATACTTTTTATTCTTTTGTTATCTATCGTTTTGAATTTGCTTGGATCAAGTAAAAGCCAAGTAAAATAAAGACTCATGTCTAGAAGTCTACGAACTATCTCCGAGATATTAATGACAACTCTTCTTAAAGTAAATCCTAACCTCATTTATTTTCTCCAAAAAACATTTTTCATTTTTTTATAAACTATATCTAAAACCATCCTGTCTTCCGCAACTATTCCTTTTAATAGCACCATCATCATAAAATAAATTAATGCTCCAATAACAATTAATATAACCCCAAATAAAATGTTCATTTCAATGTTTCTGGAAATGAAAAGTAGTATGGCAAACATGACTAACGAGGATATAAGTGGTTTTATGATATCTTTTACCAACAGAGAAATTTTAAAATGTTTACGAGAATATATCCACAAACAGAACATAAAAAAATAACGACTAACCAATGTTGCAATTGCGGCTCCAGAAATACCAAGAACAACTGATCGGGGATAGAGTAATGTTATTAGAAAATAAGCCAGAATCATGTTTATTGCTATAGAAATAATTAAAGAAATGGCAATAAACCGAGGTCTTTCTCTAGAGGAGATAACGGTATTAAATAAACCGGTAAGAGATTCGGATATAACTAAGAAGGACAAAAAGTATAATATAAAGGCACCGGGAACATAATCAGCCCCATAGAAAAATTTTATGAAATAACTTCCTAAAGCCAACAGACCAAAACAGGCCGGAACTGCGAGCATAAGTGTATATCTTGAAACTTTGTTAAAGGCGTTTTTCAACTGTGATGAATCAAATGAACTAAAAATTGGTAGTAAAAGAGAACTGAAACTAATTATCCCGGTAACACCAAGAATAATTGCAAAATATGCGCGATAGTAGCCGACATAAATCAAATCTTTTATTAAAAGTCCTATCATCAGAATATCTACTTCGGAAAAAAGAAGAAGTGACAGAGTCCCAATCATAAAATAAAATAACATTTTTGATATCCTTTTTTTATCTATAGAATCATAATGTTCACTTGCATGAAGGGAAGGGGAAATCTTTTTGGATTGAAAATAACTATAGACAAACATTGCTGCGGAAGAGATTGCTAAGGTTAGAAAAACTCCGACGATGTAGAACTCTTTGCTAAAGAAAATAAAAATAATTAGTATTATGGAGAAACGAACAATCTGGAAAATTAATTCTTTAAAAAAGTCTAATTTAATTTTTCGGTAAATATAAAAGAACGAAACGAAAAATCCAGATAGGCTAAAAAAGAAAATGTATGCTGAGCAGAGAATGATTAAAACTAGCGGATTGTAATCCGATAGATAAGTTGCACTAATAAAATAGGCGCCGATTACAAAAACTAGGGAGATAATTATTAGTAAAATTAATTTTATTTTCTGCAAAAACTTTAGGTATGCTCGAGATTTATTTTCATTATCTCTGTTTTTTGATAGCAGAATTATAAGGGTTTGATTTATTCCAAGATCTCCGAAAGCCATAAATATCATAGCAATGGCCAAGATAAAGGAATAGACGCCGAAACCCTCTGGCATCAAAAACCTTGCAAGAATTAGAGTAAATAAGAAACCGCCAACCTTAGTTAAAATTGATAAAAGTAAACTCCAAAAAGAATTTTTTATAAATTCTTCAGTTAGTGATTCTTTTTGTGCTGTTCCCATAATAAATTCACTGACTTTCGGTTTTTATTCTTTATGAAGTTATAAATTATAGACAGCTTCGTTGATGGTGGAGATTTTCGCTTGTATATTTCAAAAAAGTCTAAAGCCATATGAATTGCAATTCCGAGAAGAATAAAAATAAATATTTTGTTTAGAGGAATTAGAATAATTAGAATTAACCAAAATTCGATTCCATGAAAAATAAAAATAAAATTTTTGTATTCTCGAGATTTTTCAACAGGTAATTTTAAAGTAATATTATCAATTTCTATGGACCAGTTATAAGCTCTTCTGAGATTCCAATCTTTTCTTAACCATACGTAATATAAATAATGATCTACATCAATTAAAACACTGGAAGCGACAATTAAAAAAAATCCAAAGAAACTGATTGACGGAAAAAATAACCAAATAAGTCCTGCAAAAAGGGGGCCGAATATTAAATGTGTTTTTGGATACATTTTACTCCTTTTCTGTTAGTCTTATTAAGTCTGAGAAAGCTGGACGCGTTATCAAAACTCCGACGGTGATTCCAATAAGTGTTGTGATTGCGAAACCCTTCAAAAGTCCCGCACCGGCCCACATTAAAGGTAATAATGAAACGAATGCAGTTGCATATGCTGCAAATACTATGAAAAATGCACGTTTAAGTTTTTCTTTTATTCCAATAAATTCCTTGGATCTTGATTCGTCCAAAATAATTATTTGAGCATCAACACCAGTACCAATTGTTGCGATTATTCCTGCGATAGAGGGCAAATCTAAATTCCAATTAATTGCTGCGGCAACACCTAAAATAATTATAACTTCGGAAACGCAGGTTAGGACAACTAGGGATGAGGATACAATTCGCCTATATCTTCCAAATACCACTAATGCAACTGCTAATAAAGCAATCACAGCGATAAGAAGAATGGAATTAATAAATTGCTGACCCAATAACGGCGATAATGTATCGAGTTTTACAATTTCTAATTTGTATGGTAAGCTTCCTGTGATTAAAACTGTTTGAAGTTTGTTCATTTCTGATTCAGTATTTTTTATTGCGGATTCTCTTGTTGAGCCAGTTCCGGAACCAGAGATTTGAATTTTCGTTGCAACCTGGCCTTTCAAATCAGAACTTATCATAAGAGAACTAACTAGCGAACCATCAAGATACAAATCTAATGGTTTTTCAAGATAGCCTCCGCTTTGAGAGGATTGATTAACGTTGAGTGCTTGCGTTAGATTTGCTTGCCGTTTTGCTGCATCTTCGGATAAATAAATCACAAAAGAGAATCTGCAATATTCACCGTCGGATGAGGTCTGGCATTGTTCAATTCCTGCGCAGGTCGCGTCATCACGACAAACAAAAGTTATATCCTTATTTCCACCGACGAAAACCGTATCATTTCCTATCTTAGCATCAAATTTCCCTTGTTTAGAAATTAATTCTTCAAGGTCTGATGGAGTTGCGCCGGCTACCTGAATAAGCATGAATATATTTCCCTCCAAATCGGTTACGGGTTTAATTTGTATATCGGAAATTCCATAAACATTAAGTCTTTGATTTGTGACAGCAATTAAGTCTCTCATTTCTTTTTCATTTAGCTTAATCTCGGGAGAAACTAAAGCTCTCGCGCCGCCCTCTAAATCCAAGCCCATTTTTATATTGGTTCGCGGAATTTTAGAAAGAGTTATTTCTGGGGGAGAATCGGCCAAATAGACATAACTATTTTTGTCGGTAGTTATCGTTATCTTTGCCGACTGATTATCTATAAAAATTTTGGAAATTGCGGAAGAATAATCTTGCATAGAATTTATTGCGTAACCATTAATTGATTTAACTATTTCTCCTTGAGTTAGACCTTGATGATAAATAGAAGAATTATACTGAACGCTTTTTACAACTAAGCCTTCTGTTGAAAGACGAGGAGAAATCGCCAAAACCGAGAGAATCAAACATACTATGAGCAACCAAATTTTCCAGGTAAGCTTAAGACGCATTTTGAATTACCTCCGAAGAATTATTTTTTTCTTTATGTTCAACGTACCATTTTAGCAATGATGCGTTTGTTATCCAGGTGTTAAATATATCTAAAATTAATCCAATGGCTAATATTAAAAAAATCTGAGATAGGACATCTGAAAAACTTCTCGAGATAAGATAGCCTATTACCACAGCAGCTATTGAAGTCAGTGTCATAGTCATTCCAGTTTTGAATGCTCCGAAAATCCTCGAGTTATTCGAGCCAAAGCCAGTTGAACGTTTTGTCAGACGTGTTGTTAGAAGCATATCGGAATCAACAGAATAACCAATTAACATTAGAAATGCTATGATTCCCGCGGTTGAAACTTTTAAACCGATTAAATCTACGAAGAATAAAGTCATAACTATATCAGCGAAGGCACAAGAAATAACGGCCATACTTGGGATAGAGTAAGAGATATAGATTATGATTAAAATTGGAATAATAATTATCATCAAATAATAACTCGAGAAAAAGAAGACAAAAATAGCCAATATGGTAAGTATGGCAGAAATAATATATTCTTTTTTAGATTTAGAAAAATAAAACGCTGCGACGATTGCTGCAAAACATAAGATAATTGATGAAACTGAAATTACCGAAACGTTTGGAAAGGTTAATTTTGCGGCGGCGAATGAGAGAATCGCGGCGAATGCTTTTGTTTGATTTGAAGTTCCGAAAAGAAAAAATACTACGAATGACATGAGAACAAATGCTAGAAGTATAGATTGTAGCAATTGAAAATAAAATCCCGAACTTAAAGTTGAACCTGAAAATTCTATGTCGCTGTTTTTTGAATCTAATTTATAACCTAAGTAATTTTCTATTATTGTGACCGTGTCGTTTTCTCCCGATTGAGTTTCGATTGTAACTCCGACGGTTTTTCCGGTCGTTATATCCGAAAGTTTTGTTATTGAAGGGTCATTCAATTTTTCTGAAAGAACTTTTTCTAAATCGGCAACATTAATTTTCTCGTCATAAATTGTAACGGAGGTTCCGCCAGTTAGAGAAACATCTTTTTTCATTATATCGCCATTTACAAAATAAAAATTTGCGAGATAACCTAAGGAGATTAACAATAATGCTATCGGTAGAACTAAGATGATTTTGTAATATTTATCGTAAGCTTGACTTAAATTTTCTTTCATTTTTATGAATTAGCCGCGTATTTTCCTATTATAAATTTATTCATTTATGCGCGAGCCTACCCGGCCCCGCATTCGTCATCGAGTAAATCTGTTTCACTCATGCGCGAGCCGGGATTCGAACCCGGGTCATCTGCTTGGAGGGCAGAGGTTCTACCACTGAACTACCCACGCATAAAAAACTTACTTTTAAGGGGATTTTAAAGATTACTGTTGTTAAATCTTAGAAATATTTTTGTGAAGATTGTGATGAAAAATTAGGGTACTCCTGCGAGGGCTTCTTTTAAATATTCGTCGACTTGTTCATCTAAATCTGCAGGGTCGACAGGTACGACGGAGGATAAAGTTTCATATGGAACACCACGTCTTCTTGCAGATTCTACCGCAGCTAACTCTTCGTCATAAATCATATCTGGCGGTCCGAGAATTCTATCGGCGTCGATTACTCGCGAGTGTCTTCTTCCCATAAAATAAATTAGAATATTAAGTTTATATTTTTTATTGTGATGAAAATTATATGAGAATCTTTAACAAAAGTTTGATTATACTTCATAGCGGAATATAGGATCTGGAAATGCTTCTTTCAATCTTTGTTGTATTGTTTGATAGTCCGCTTCGGTTAAATCTCTCGGGGGAATGTATGAAATTTTTAATCGAGGTCTTCGCCCAACCATATAAATTTTCATAGCTAGACAATCACCTTCTTTGACCGGTCTTCCATCCGCAACAGGTAACCTATTTAATTTTATTGTTGTATCATAACGGCCATCGCTATTTTCCCAGATTATATCGGCCATTCCATCTCGAATAAATTCAACGCACCCATTAAATGAGTCTAGAATAATCTGCCTTTTTGTCATAGAATTTTATAAGCGGATGGTTTTTATTATTTATGGTGATGAAAAATTATTCTGTATCAACGAGAACGTCTCGAGGCATAATATCATCCAGTTCTGCTCGCATTTTTTTTCCTTCTTCAGGCGTTAATTTTGTTGGAAGAATATATCTAAATCTTGATTGAAGTTCTCGTCCGGGTTTTCTATAATGCTCCATAACTATATGTTCGCCACCAATATAATCTCCGCGAGGTAGAATTGGTAACTTAGAAACTTCTATTTCTGCAAAAGATAAATTGCCGTCTTCTTCTCTTCCAAAGGTTACATGAGCAATCCCGTCTCTGACAACTTCAACGCGCCCATCAAAGCTTTCAATAATTTTTTCTTCAGTTTCAGTCGTTTCCATAAAAATTCATAAGTAGATGGTTTTTATTTTTTATTGTGATGGAGATTGTGAGATATAGTGAAAGCCATAAATTTTTCCTCTTTTTTTATGTCTTTCCCTTGATAGCAAAGGCGCAACAGAGGAATTAACAGCGTCCTTTGCTATAGGAAGATTTTTATTCGGAGAAAGAAAGTAAAGTTATGTGCGCTCGTAGCTCAACCTGGATAGAGCATTGCCGTCCTAAGGCAAGGGTTGTAGGTTCAAATCCTATCGGGCGCGTTAAGGATTTTCACCCTAAAAAATTTGATAATTTTTTAAGCGCTCAAAAATCGGAGATTTTTGGCGACATTCAAAATTTACATTTTGAAGTGTTCAAATCCTATCGGGCGCGTAAGAAATTAAGTATACAATAGTTTTTAATTGAGAAAAAATTATCTAAATTTGTGCGGGAATGCCGGAGCGGTCAAACGGGCTACCTTGAGGTGGTAGTGGCTTACGCCTGCGAGGGTTCGATTCCTTCTTCCCGCATAAGAATCTCACCCTAAGAAAACTAAAAGTTTTTTAGGCTTCAGGAATTTATTAATTCCTGAGAGTGATCAAGAATTAACTCAGGTATAAAGAATTCTTGACACGCTCAAGAATAAAATTCTTGGCGACATTCAAAATTTACATTTTGAAGTGTTCGATTCCTTCTTCCCGCATTTATACAATTGAACGAAGTGAAATTGTATTTGAGAAAAAATCTAAGTCACGAGCGGTTCGATTCAGTTATTTTTTGTGAAGCGAAAAATAACTTACCGAGAACTTTGTTCTCGAGTACTTCTTCCCGCATACGTTTCTTTCGCCGAAAGAAGCGTAAGTAAGAAAGCAATGAAGTACAAAATTATTTAAAATCTTGTTTAGCTAAAATAATATGATTGTAAAAATACTTGGGGCAATTGATATATTGGCCGCGCTGGTTTTTCTTAGCGTGGCGTTGGGTGTTAAAGCACCGTCGGAGATTTTAATTTTTTTTGCAGTGATTTTATTTATCAAAGGATTAATTTTTAGTTTGACTGGAGATTTATTGAGCATGCAAGATGTAATTTATTCTTTGTTGCTATTCACGTTAATAATTTTTAATTTGCCCGCATGGATTCTTCTTGTTGCAACATTTTTACTTATAGCAAAGGGTTCACTTAGTTTTCTGTAAGTTTATAAACTATGAAATCCTGCATTATTGTAATCGTTTGTCAAGAACTTTCGGACTGAAATCCGGAGCGTGTCGAGTTCTTGAGCATGCTCAAGAATTGTTTTTACTTTCATGAACTAAAGTAAGGAGTTTACATAAAAACAATTCTTAACATATTAAAATGAAAGGAGGTAAAATGGCTAAGAAAAAAAATAATAGAAAAGAAGTGGCAAGAAAAAGAGTTGATACGTCATCTAAAGGAGTGAGTCAGGGTATTGCTATTGTTGCGTTGCTGGTGAACATTTTAATTTTACCCGGTTTGGGAAGTATAATCGGGGGCAGAACGAAAACGGGAGTAATACAATTAGTTGTTGCAATCATTAGCATTCCTTTCATGGTATTAATCATCGGTATTCCAGTATTCATTGCAATGTGGGTTTGGGGAATTATAACGGGAATACAAATAATCCAGGGTGCGAAATAGAGAACTTTGCAAAGTTCTCTAAGCAGAGGTTTGAAAGACCAGCTTTGGAAAGTGTATGATTCAAACCTCTCAATAGGAAAGCTTAAAAACACTCAAAATTTCGATTTTTTGGAGACGGCCATAGCCAAATGGAAACACCTGTTCCCATTCCGAACACAGAAGTTAAGCGTTTGGTGTTTGTCGTTGTAGTTCCGCAAGGAGCGAATCTTCAAAGCTGTCTCTCATATTTTTTATTATAATAATATTTATATACGGCTTTAAATTAATTCTAGTATGGAAAGTTTATTTTCATTATTAGTTTCAAAAGAAAAAGCTTTGGCGGCTGCAGCAGAAATGGAAGAAAGCAGAAAAAATTTAACGCAACATGTTGACCGTGCTGTCGAGGCAGCTATAATAAAAAGGATATCGGATGAAAAATCAAGAGAGCAATATGTAAAATCGCATCTAGTAGAGATTTCTGATTTGAAATCATCGTTAGTCAAAAAGTATGACGGCGAGTTGGGCAGAAGAATTGAGATGTTATATGAAATGGTTGCTTAACTTTTAAAATTATTAGTTATAAAGATTCAAGATGATAAATCCAATAAATAGCTTAATAAAATATTTTGCGGGAAGAAAAATCGCGCGGTTGGAAAAGAGAATTGCTGGACTTAGAAATGATGTTGATTGTATCTGTGAAGATTATTTGATGAATAGATACCCAAATCAAGAAGAAAGAGAAAGAGCGAGAGTTGAACAAAAAGACAACCTTGAAAGAGCAAGAAAAGTAGTTTATGAAAGATACCTGGGGGAGCTTAATGAAGGGGTTCGTGTATTGAGAGAAAGTTTAAGTGGGTTAAATTGAAAATATGAAAAAAGATTTTTCTAGGAAAGAAATTGAGTGTTTGTTGAATGAGTTTGTCGAGAGTTCGGGGAAGAATAAAAATTCTGATGATATCAAGAGGCTGAAAAAACTTTCAATGTCAAAAAATATAAAATTTAAAAAGGCAAGAAAACTTTTCTGTAAAAAATGTTCTGCGGTTTATTGCAATCCGAAAATTAGGATAAAAAAAGGAATGAAAACTGTGACTTGCGAAAAATGCGGATTTGTTAATAGATGGAATATAAAATGATGATAAAACTCTTTTTGATTGCTTTTCTAAGTACTTTCTTTATTGAAAGAGTTTTGACTCATGTACTCGATGGTCCAGATGTTTGCAAGCCGAAAACCCCCACTGAATTTTTAAGAAAAAAAACTGGGAAAAATATTCATCACATTCATCTTGGCTTCGTTATGTTAATTTTGGCTGTGCTAATTTTTTTTGTATCCGACGCCGAAAAGACTCCAGTAGTACTGATGGCGGTTGGACTAAGTTTAATTGCGGATCAGATATTTTTGCTTTTTTTGTTTAAAGATACCTGTTATTTTAGTAAAAAATCGATAGCTCTTTCGGCAATAGCGCACGGAATAGTTGTAATCTGCGCATTCATAGTTTATTTAGTTTTTAGATATTAGTTAAGATTTTTTGAACCTAAAGAATGTAAATTCTTTGGTCTAAGAAATCAGACTAGAATATATTTATGATTTCTTAAATCTAAAGAACTCTGGTTCTTTGACTCAAAAAATCAAACTGAAAGCATTTAAGATTTTTTGAACTTAGAAATAATTTCTATAAGGTCTACGTGACCAAGAAAAACTGCTCTGCAGCAAAATCTTTCCATGCCTAAGTCGTCGAGAACTTCTTTCGGCTCTTCGCCTTGAGCAACTCGTTTTTTGAAATCTTCCCACAGGTGACCAATGGGCTTGCCGCAGGAAAAACATCTAACTGGAATTATCATAGAAATAGTCCTTAAAATTAGTTTTTAAAACTTACTATTAACAAGAGAAAAGATTAAAAGAGCAATAAATTAAAGAATTGCATGGCAGAAATAATCAAACTGAAAGACGTTGCTAGATATTATCAAATGGGAGAAAATTTAGTTAAGGCGCTCGACTGCGTTAACATAACAATTGAGCAGGGAGATTTTGTTGCGATTATGGGCCCGTCTGGTTCTGGAAAATCAACGAGCATGAATCTGACTGGAAGTTTGGATTTGCCGACGAAAGGGGAGATTTTTTTAGATGGACATAATATTTCACATTTGAGCGAATCGGATCTTGCGCAGATACGCGGAAAAAAAATTGGATTTATTTTTCAGCAGTTTAACTTAATTCCAAATTTGACTGCAAAAGAAAATATAATGTTGCCTATGCTTTTTCAAAATAATAAGAGTAAAGAAGGCCGGGAAAGAAAAGCAGAAGAACTTTTGAAACTTGTTGATTTGCAGGATAGAATGGACCATTATCCGAACCAACTTTCTGGAGGACAGCAACAGAGAGTTGCAATTGCGCGTTCACTTGCAAACGATCCCGAAGTTATTTTGGCTGACGAACCGACGGGAAATTTAGATACAAAGACTGGAGAAAAAGTTATGTCATTCTTAGAAAAATTGCACGGCGAGGGAAGAACAATAATTATGGTTACACATGATCCGCATTTGGCCGAGGAGCACGCTCGAACAATTTATCATGTTCTTGACGGAAAAGTTGACAAGCTAACAAAAAAAGTCTCGGGAAAGTGGAAAGAGATTCCTTTAAAAAAAATTTGTGATGAACGGAAGAAATAGGGTTATATTCTCTATTAGCACAATGCTTTTAAACTGATTCTGTGAGGGATTTTCATGACAGACATTGATTTAATCACGCCAATAATAAATGATTGTGCGAGCGCGAGAAGAATGATGGCTAATTATTTGGTCGAATTAGTTCTTGGTTCAGTGAGAACACAAAGTAATCCTCGAGTTAATGCAGCCGATTTTCCCACAGCATTAAATAAATATTGTTGTGCTAGAGCTGTTGCAAGAAAATTTATAGAGGTTGGGTCATATGATCTCGAGGCGAGAAAGTATGGTTTTCTGGGAAAGTAAGATGAAAAATAAAATAATAATTAGTTTAATGATTGGAATTTTCGCGGTTTTAGTTTTTGGCAGCTGTGTTTTTGCTTTGACTGTCGACTCAAATTATCAAACTGTTTATGCCGGAGATTCGACGAGAGTTACATTAACTGTGAAAAATACAGAAAATTTTGATATACAAGATGTCTCGGTCGCGTTGTCCATGAATGGTTTGCCATTTTCTATCGAGGGAAGTTCAGAAAAAGATGTAGATGAAATAGAAGAAGATGATAAAGAAAGTTTTATTTTTAATTTGAATGCTAATGGTGATGCAAAGCCGGGAAGTTATGAAATTCCGTATGTAATAAAATATTATAATGTCAATGGAACGGTTTTGTCGCCAAAAACTGGGACGGTTGGAATAAGAGTTAGTGCTAAAACAGAATTGGATTTTGCGATTAATGCAGAAAATAATATAATTGATGAAAAAGGAAAATTAAATTTGGATATTATAAACCGCGGAGCGGGAGATTTGAAATCTGTCTCTGTTGAAATAATGCCGTCTGGATTTGATTTGCTTTCTGAAAAAAAGGTTTATGTTGGTTCCGTCGCGGCATACGATTCGGAAAGGGTTAGCTTTGATGTTATTTATAGAAGTAATTCGCCAACATTTTCCGCAAAAGTGGTCTTAAAAGATTTTGACAATAAAGATCAAGAACAAATAGTTACTCTGCCAGTTTCAGTTTACAGCAGAGAACGCGCGACTCAACTGGGTTTATTAAATCAGGGCGGGGGACTTTTATGGATTTGGATTATTGTTATTCTAGTTGTTGCATTTATCGTTTGGCGAATTGTAAGACGAAGAAAAAAGAAAAAGAGTTCTACTGAAAAGTTTTGATTGACAACGCAAAGTCTTTTATACAAGAAGATTATAAAAAATTATGGTAAAATTAAACGAATATTTCGATCTGGCATTTGGAAATTTGAAACATCGAGGTTTGAGAAGTTGGCTGACGATGCTGGGAATTTTTATCGGAATTGCGGCAGTTGTTTCTTTGATTTCTTTGGGAAATGGTTTACAAACAGCAGTAATGGGACAGTTTGGTTCGCTTTCATTTGACAAATTAACAATTCAAAATAAAGGAACGGGTTTTGGTCCGCCGGGAAGCACGGTCGTCGAAAAATTGAATGATCATGATTTGGATGTAATAAAAAAGGTAAGTGGAATTAAAGAAATTCTAACCAGATTGATACGGGTTGTAAAAGTGGAATATAATGAAGTTGCGACATACAATTATGTTGCGGATGTTCCGGACAGTCAGGAATTGATAAATTTTATGTATGATTCTACAAATGTAAAAATTGAAGAAGGAAGACTTTTGAGAGCGGGAGACCGAGGGAAAATATTATTGGGGGCTGATATCGCGAGTAGTGAAAAATATGGGAAGAAAATTCGTGTGGGCGCTAAATTAGCGATTAATGGAAAAAATTTTGAGGTCGTTGGAATTCTGAAAAAGTCAAGCTCGTTTCAAATAAACTCCATATTTTTAATGAATGTAAAAGATTTAGAAAATGTTTTAGATATAAAAGATGAGTACGACTTGATTATTGTTCAGGTTGCAGATAAAGATAAATTGGAAGATGTTGCAAAAAATATTGAGGATTCTTTAAGAAGAGACAGAAACTTGGATGCGGGAAAAGAAGATTTTTCGGTTCAAACACCAGAGCAGGCACTTTCTTCAGTAAATACAATATTAAGTATAATTAATTTAATTGTCGTCGGAATTGCCGCTATTTCTTTAATTGTTGGCGGTGTGGGGATTGCAAACACGATGTACACTTCGGTTGTTGAAAGGACAAAAGAGATTGGAATTATGAAAGCGATTGGGGCGAGAAATTCAGACATAATGTGGATATTTTTAATTGAGGCCGGACTTTTGGGCTTGGTCGGCGGAATTGTTGGAGCACTTATGGGACTGAGTCTGGCTTTTATTATTTCATACGCAGCAAGTAGTTTTTTGGGAGAAAATTTATTTACGGTTTCCATTTCATACTTTTTACTTTTTGGTTCAATTGCATTCTCATTTGGGATCGGAGTTATGTCGGGAGTTTTTCCGGCGCTGCAAGCTTCAAAATTAAAAATTGTTGACGCGTTGAGGGGAGGATTAAACTAAATGAAAAGGATTATGATTTTGGCGGATGAAAAACTTGGAGAAGAAATTAAAAAGGATTTATCTGAAAGAGTTGCGCAATTAAAATTTGAAGCTGAAATATCGATTGGAAGAGAACTTGCCGACGGATTTGAGATTTATTTAGTGCATGAGTCAGATATTCCTGGAGAAGATGATCTCGATAAATTTAGGAAGATTAAAGAATTCCGAGAGAGGAATGCGTCGGGATATATATATATGCCCTGTATAAGGGAACTCGTTTGTTTGGCGGACAAAGAAAAGTTTATGATGGAATATTGGTCAGCAATAAGAATTTTGAGTTTGATGTATTGCTTGAAGAAATGCTTTGGGGGGTATCTAAAAGAATAAAATGATTCGGGATTATTTTATTTTGGCTGTGAGAAATTTGCAAAAGAGAAAATTGAGAAGCTGGCTTACTATGCTGGGAATTTTTATTTCGATTGCTACGATTTTTCTTCTTGTTAGTTTGTCGCTCGGTTTGCAGGGCGCAGTTCAGGAACAATTTAGGCTGTTGGGAACGGATAAAATATTTGTTCAACCAGGAACGGGCTTTCTTGGGCCTCCGGGAAGCGTTGGCGGAACGATATTAACTGAAGACGATGCAAGAGTTGTTGAAAAAGTTTCGGGAGTCAAAAGAGTTGTTGAGATGGTCGCTGGAAATGCGAAGGTAGAATATAATGATGAAATAAGATATTTTCCGATTTATGGCGTTTCTATAGATAGTATGGATCTTTATTTTGAGTCGTCTGCAATAAAAATTGATGAGGGAACATCTCTAAACAGAGAGGGTTCAAAAAAAGTTTTGTTGGGTTATGATTTTAAATACAACAAGCTATTTGAAAAACCAGTAACAGCCGGAAGTAAAATAAATATTAACGGAGTAAATTTTAAGGTTGGAGGAATTATGTCGCAAATTGGAAATCCTTCGGATGATCAAAATATTATTATGGATCTTGTTGATTTTAGAAATTTAGTTAATTCTACTGGAAAAAGAGTTGATATAATTTTAGTGCAAGTAGAATCTGGTGCAGATGTAAAAGAAGTTTCTGAAAGAATAAATAAAAAATTAATTAATTATCGCCACGTCGACGAGAAAACAAAAGATTTTATGATTTCAACGCCGGAAGAGTTACTGCAGAGTTTTCAAACTATACTAAATATTATAACCATATTTTTGGCAGGAATTGCCGGAATCTCTTTGGTTGTTGGAGCAATTGGAATCGCAAACACGATGTACACTTCGGTTTTAGAAAGAACGCGAGAGATTGGAGTCATGAAAGCGATTGGCGCGAGAAATTCCGATGTCATGTGGATATTTTTAATTGAGTCTGGATTGTTGGGAATGACCGGCGCGATAATTGGAGTTTTACTGGGAATTTTAGGAAGTAAATTAGTTGAGTTTATTGCAATCAATTATATTCATACGACGCTGTTGAGAGCGGCAATTCCGGTTTATTTAATAGTTGGTTGTCTGGCCTTTGGATTTTTAGTCGGAGCAATTTCCGGAACTTTGCCAGCAATACGCGCGAGCAGAACGAATGTTGTTGATGCGCTGAGGTATGAATAATTATATCTTTCGTTATAAGAAAGTTTAAAAAGCAATTATATTTGAAACTGGAAGAGGTAAAAAGATGGTAAAACAATGTGGTTTCTGCAAAGCTGAACTTACGGACAATAGAGTTTTCGAAGTCTGTAACCGTTGTGGGTTTAACATTTGGGGAGAAAAAATGTTCAAAACAATTTGCGAAAATATGCAAAGAGAAAGTCCCGAGCTGTGGAAGAATAGTAGAGGATAACGTTTAAAAAGCGATTATTTCTGAGTATTTACATAGAGTTTGAAAAATGTTAAACAGAAAACGAATCAGAGCACGAGGAAAGTTGCCGTTAGGAAAATATTTCCAGGAACTTAAGAACGGAGACAAGGTTTGCTTAGTTAGAGAACTTTCACTTAAAGGAGACTTTCCAGCAAGGATTCAGGGTAAAACTGGAATTGTTGTCGGAAAAAGAGGAAAGAGTTACATAGTAGATTTAATGGATTACAATGAGAAAAAGAGATATATTATAAGGCCAATACATTTAAAAAAAATAAAAGATTAAAAACAAAATGATAAAATCAAGCCAACCGCTAACACTTGCTGAAGTTAAAGAAATTGTAAAAGATTCTGGAACAGATGTAAAAGAAATGGAACAGTATCTGAAAGATTTTTGTGTTTTGAATTTGAAAGATTCATTGGCCTTAAAAAAAGATTTGAAAGAGTTAGACCTGCTTGCTTTGAAAGAAGATATAATAATTAAGATTGTAGATTTTCTTCCAGAAGATAAGGAAGATTTAGCGAAGATTGCAGCAGATGTTACATTTACTGACGATGAAGCAAACAAGATACTCGATATTGTTAAAAAATATAGATGAGAAAAATGAATATGACCGAGAAAGAAGATTCAACATTAGAGAAGCGGGAAGTTGTAGAGATAGATGTAACTCCGACGACTAGTTCGCCCGAGCATTATGACTCCGGTAAAGAAGAATACGCTATCGTTCTGGATTTTTTGCCTTATGGATATCCTCTAGAAAAAAGAATGATGCCTTTAGTTCAGGCGATTGGTGAGAAGAAATTTACTTTGTTGCAGTTGGTTCCGAGACGAGGAGAAAAATTTGAGACTGGAGAAAAGGTTTATATCGGCGAGGGAAAAAGAGACAAAATTTATTTTATTCAGGGAAGACTTTTAAGAGAGAAACTGACGGAAAATGCAAAGTCAGAATTGCAAAGAGTTATTGAAAGAATAGTTTCTGAAAGAGAAAGAGAATTTGTTGATTTTTTTAATAAGGCCGAAGCGATAAACACGCGTTTGCATCAGATTGAATTGCTTCCGGGTTTCGGAAAAAAGCATATGAAAGAAATTTTAGAGGCTAGAGAAACGGGAAATGTTTTTGAAAGTTTTGAAGATTTAAAAAGTAAAGTTCCGAATTTGCCAACTCCAAAGAAGGCGATTGAGCGAAGAATTTTTGAGGAGCTCACAGAAATACAGAGGCATAACCTTTTTATAGCCTGATTTTAAAGATTTTATACGAAGATGGATCCAAGATTGAAAAAACAAACAGAGAACGAAGTTAAGATAATTAGAATTATGTCTACGGATGTTGAGGGAGATAAAAAAATTTATATCGCTCTTACAAAAATAAAAGGAATTTCTTTTAATATGTCGAACGCCATTTGTCTCAAGGTTGGAATTGATAAAAATAAACGCGTACAGGAATTGAGCGAGGGAGAGATGAAAAAAATTGAAAGTTTTCTGAAAGAAATTAAAGTTCCTGAATTTTTATTGAACAGAAAAAATGATCCTGAAACGGGAAAGAGTGAACACTTGCTATCAAATGATTTGGATTTCAGACATGAGTTTGATATAAAAAAATTAAAGAAGATAAAATGTTATAGGGGGTTCAGACACTCAAATGGACAGCCGGTTAGAGGGCAGAGAACGAAGTCACATTTTAGAGTAAACAGAAGAAAATCTACGGGAGTAAAGAAAAAAGTAAAGAAAGCATAAAATGATACGAAAACATAAAAAATATTCGCGACCGAGAAAGCCGTTCGACGGGCCAAGAATAACCGAAGAGAATGAAATCAGAAAAGAATATGGATTGAAAAATAAAAAAGAAATTTGGAGAGCAGAAGCCCTTGTTGGAAAGATGAGATTGGGAGCTAAAAGATTGACTACTGCCTCGATTGATGAGCAGGAAAAATTTATTGAAACGTTAAAAAGGAGAGGACTAAATGTTTCAACTATCGCCGAAGTTTTAGGCCTTACAAAAAAAGATTTAATGAACCGAAGACTACAGACAATTGTTTCAAGAAAATTTGCTGTGCCAATGAAAAAGTCAAGACAGTTAATTACACACAAAAAAGTTTCAGTGAAGGGAAGCGTTGTTAACATTCCATCTTACATTGTTTTTGCCGATGAAGAAGATAAAATAAAGATGGCTGCTCCGAAAGAGAAAGTAAATAAAAAAGTTGAAAGCAACGAAGTTGCGGGAGAATTGACAAATGAGTGAAGAAGTAAAAATTGAACAAGAAGTAAAGCATGAGAAGGCAGAGGAGCGAATTGCAATATTGCACATGTATACTACTTTTAATAACACGATTGCGACGCTGACGGATATGTCGGGCATGGTTCTCGCGAGAGTTTCTGGCGGAATGATAACAAAACAAGACAGACTGAAAGCTAATCCGACGACGGCGATGTTTATCGCAAAAAGAATTTCTGAAATGGCAAAAGATAAAAAAATAAATGCATTATATGTAAAGATAAGGTCGGAAACCGGAAGCACGTCGGCTGGGCCGGGCGCGCACGCTGCGGTAAAAAGCTTAATAAGGGATGGATTCAGAATATTAAATATAAGTGAAGTTACGAGAATGCCTCGTGGCGGACCTAAAGTTAAAGGCGGAAGAAGGGGAAGGAGAGTTTAATGGCAAAAGAAAAATCAATTAAAATAAAATTCAGATTAAAAACTGATGAAAGCCTTGCTAATGCAATCAGAAGAAGTGTGAACGAAATTCCGACGCTGGCCGTCGACGAAGTTGAGTTTTTCAAAAATGATTCCGCTTTGCATGATGAAATGGTTGCGCATAGAATTGGATTGATTCCTTTGAAAAATGAAAAGTTAAAACTTTCCCGAAACTGTTCGTGTAAGGGCGAGGGATGTTCTAAGTGTGAAACAAAATCAAAACTGGTTAAGAAAGGTCCAGCAGTTGTTTATTCTCAAGATATGTCTGGATTTGATGTTCCATATCATAATATTCCAATAACTATACTCGATAAAGATCAGGAGCTTGAAGTTTCTGCAGTTGCAAAAATGGGGCTGGGAATAGAGCACGTTAAACATTCACCGGGAGCTTTGTTTTATAAAAATTTGAAGGAAATAAAAACGGGAAGCAATGGAAAACTTATTGCGGAAATTTTATCAAACTGCCCGAACAAGTGTGATAACGGCGAAAAAATAGAAAATAATAAAAGTTATGTTTTGAACATCTGCGATGCGTGTGAAGAATCTTTAGAAAAGAATGAAATAAAAATTTCTGATTCAGATGAACTCATGTTTAGCGTTGAAACTTTCGGGCAGATGGACACGGAAGATATTTTTCCCGAGGCTGTTGAAGTTCTGAAAGAAAATTTAGAAATGGTTTCTAAAGAACTGAAGAAGTAAATTTTATTGGTCAATTATATTAAGAAAGATTTAAAACGTGATTGAATTCTAGATATTTATGCGGGGGTAGCGAAGTGGTCAAACGCGAGGGACTCAAGATCCCTTCCTTCAAAGGTTCGGAGGTTCGAATCCTCCCTCCCGCATACGTTTCTTAAATTTTTTATATCGAAGGTTTTATAAACCAATTATTTGTTGGGATTTTACTCTGCAAGCGCAAGCGACAGTAGAGAAGGTAATACTTCTTTATGCAGATTTTAACATGAGCGATAAAACAAGAATAGAAAATAAATTACAAAGAAAGACAAATCCAGAGTTAAGAGAAACCATACTCGCGGCGAAGAAAAGCGCTAAATGGATTGAAGTTGCCAATTTAGTTTCACGTCCTAAAAGAGTTTCTATAAAAGTTAATTTGGATTCTATTGATAAAAATTCAAAAGACGGCGACATTGTTGTTATTCCGGGAAAAGTTTTGGGAAAGGGAAATTTAACAAAAAAAATTAAGGTCGTGGCTTTTAGTTTTTCTGAATCAGTTGATGAAAAGTTAGATAAAGCCAAGTGTGAGAAGATAAGAATAATTGATGAAATTAAAAAAAATCCGGAGGCAAAAAATATCAAAATTTTGACAGAATAATGGAAAAGAAAATTTTCGTTGTTGATGCTGAAAATTCGCCGGCGGGAAGAGTGGCGAGTATTGTGGCAAAAAAATTACTGAACAGTAAAGAAGAAATTGCGGTTGTTAATTCGGAGAAGGCGATAATCACTGGAAATAAACATCAGATTAAAGAAAGATTTATGCAAAGACGAAATAGGCTTGGCGGAATTTTAAGAGGGCCGCATATTTCGAGAGTTCCAGACAGACTTTTGAAAAGAATGATTAGGGGAATGTTGCCGAGAAAGAAAGAGCGCGGACAAGAAGCATTAAAAAGAGTTAAGTGTTATGTTGGTTTGCCGAAGGAGTTTCAAAATATGAAGGCATTAAAGATGGAAGATAAAACAGATTTAAAATATATTGCTTTAGGAGAGGTTTACAAATAATGGCAAAGGAAAATCTTATTGTAATGTCTGGAAAAAGAAAGACGGCAATTGCGA
>Ga0247841_10004790_pt1 | contig 22746 bp, 31 predicted proteins | sample LaCruzMarch2015__2_FD_192410 | JGI IMG/M metagenome (GOLD analysis project Ga0247841, IMG submission 192410) | Freshwater microbial communities from meromictic Lake La Cruz, Castile-La Mancha, Spain - LaCruzMarch2015_18m | ecosystem: Environmental > Aquatic > Freshwater > Lake | place: Spain... | reverse complement strand
ATAAGTTCATTATCTTCTTTTAACAAGACGTTATCTTTCTCTGTTTTATCTAGCCTTCTCTCAAGCTCAATTTTAGTAACATCAACCAACAAATCTTCTTCTGAAATAGTATCACTCATACCTAAAAGTTCAGAATAATAATGAATCTTTTCAGATTTTTTCCAACCGAATCTATACTTTAATGCCGATTCTGATTTATATCTCGGAAGCCAGTAACAGCAAGAACAATGGCGAAAATCATACATTGTTAGGTTTGAGTATTTCTCCCCAGCAGGGCTCTTTTCATCGCCAAAAATACGCTTTGCAAGCCTTTTCAGGTACTTATTGACCTCATAGGGTCCAGTTGTAAACAAATAAGACTCATTGCCTAGATTCTTGTTTTTTACGTATTCTTTTATTAATGAAGGACAAATCATTAATTTTATTCTTCTTCCAAAAGTCTTGCTTACTTCTTCTCTAATATTTAATTCCTTAAAATCGTTGAAAAAGTCAGAAACCTTAATATTCATTAATTCTGTGGGCGCTCTGATGCCTGAATCAAATAAAAACCAAATTAAAACCTTATATTCGTATTTTGCTATTTCTGTAAGTTTTTTAATTTGAACTTCTGTTAAATAAACCCATTCTGGCTTTTCTTCAGAAGAATCTAGATCTAAGGTTATATCTTTTAGTTCTATTCCTTTTCTTCTATTAACTTTCATCCACCAATGCCAAAAAGCCTTAAAATCTTTTACAAAATGTTTTGGCGAGCGATAAACTTTGCCATCTTTCCTCTTTATTATCCCATTACGCAAATCCATAAAGAATCCGAAAAGCTGTTGCTCTGTGATTTGGGTGATATCATCAAGATTAAATTTATTTTTAAATTCTCTAGATAATCCTGTTAATCTATGTCTTAAAACATTTAGTCGGATAAAACTTCTAGAACCTTTTTTACTCGAGGTAGAAACATTCATTCCGCTTTCCATATCATGCAAATAAGTTTTCATTAAATCAAAATTGGGTTTGCTCATTTCAGAGATTCCTGATTTTGTTTTCTCTTTCCATGCGAGGTATCTTTCTTTATGTTTGTATGGATCTATCTTCGTCATTTTTTGCAGTCACATGTGTCTCAAAACCGACTTTATATATTTTGTCGAAAAGGATTATATCCGTTGGAGTCTATCGATTAAATGTCACAAGATGGTGACTGATTTTAGAATTCTAATCTCGGTAAATAATATAAACTAATTTAGTTTAACCGGATGAAAAGCTTTGCTTTTCATCAGCATTCTAGGTTTATATTATTTACCGTAATGTAGTTTGTCCTTTACTTTTGTAAATTAATAAATAAAGGGTAATAAAGTCTACTAATATGCGAAAGGTTTATAAAGTAGTGGCATTTTAGTAGACTATGGAACTATCAAAGATAGAATTAAGCATTTTAAGCGAAATAGCAAAAGGAAACGAAAATGTTTCAGAAATAGCTAAAGCTCTTGAAAAAAGCAAGTCTCAAATCTATAAGATTATTAAAAAAATGCAGAAGAAGGAAATTACTGAAGGTTTAGAACATTCCAAGGTTATTATTAAAAAACAAGTTCATATTTCTTTATTACTTGGTCTTTTAAGAGAAAATAAATCTTTAATAGGGTTTTTGGCAGCTTCAGGTATCAAAATTCTTAGTGCTTTACAAAATCCTAAGACTACAAATCAGATAATTGTTGAAACTGGCTTGAAAAGAGGAATTATCTATCGCAAATTAAAAAAAGCAATAGGAATAAGTCTGATAAATAAAAATGGCATAGAATTTGAAATAAACGATGATATCTGGCCAACAATTAGGGAGTTTATAATTTCTCTATTAAAGTACGAACAAACATTAGATACTCGAATACCTGTTGAATCTATAATCTATTTCAAAAAGAATAATGAAATAATTTATTCAAGTCTGTCTGAACAAAAAGCAACAAAGACTGCTTTCTCTGTATTTGAAGATTATGGGATAAAAATATTTAATAAAGAGAATTTTTATTATCTCCCTGAAAAGAAGCTAACTCTAAAGGAAATTTTCAAGCAAAGCCTTCTTATTATGGAAAAAAAGGCTGAAACAAGACAGGTTATTTATTGTACTTTATTTTATTTAAAATTTAAAAAACAACTTGGAAGAGTGAAATCTCCTATTTTAGATAACATTAAACTAATTTTGGAAGGAAAAGTTATAAAAGGTTATCCTTCTCTATCTGAAATAAAAGAAAAGGCAAATCAGTATGATATCAAAGTTTAATCACATAGAAGACCTCTTTAAGGAAATTGATGCAGTTTTAGATAGGAAATTAGAGGTTTACATGATTGGCGGAGCAGTTTTACTTTATCAAGGCATAAAACCTGCAACAAAGGACATAGATTTAATTCTGAAGAATAAACAAGACTTTTTAACTCTCCAAAAAGCATTGTTAAAAATAGGATTTAACAAAAAGCAAGCTTCAATAGAATACAAAAATATGAACCTTATTTATCTTCTAAAAAGAGAAGATTTTCAAATAGATTTATTTTTAACAAAAGTCTGTTCAAAATTTTGCCTTTCTGACGGAATGATAAAACGAGCAAAGAAAATTATAGATTTAAAGAATATTTCTTTATTCAATTGTTCTAACGAGGATATCTTCATGTTTAAAACAATGACAGACAGACAAGGAGACTTAGAAGATTGCATTGCCTTGGCAAGAACGGGCTTGAATTGGCAAATAATTAAAGAGGAAATAGTAAATCAAATAAAAACATCTGGAAAAGATATTTGGTCTACATGGATTGGTGAAAGATTAGACTTGCTTGTAGAACGAGGTTTGAATATACCTATAATGAAAGATATCAATAAATTAGGGGAAGATTATTATAATTCTATTGACAAAAAATAATAATTTTATCGTTGGTAAAAGTATATCACGCCAAGATGCCATTAAGCCATCTTCAGCGGGTGGCGCATAAGGGTTTTTTTGATTTGAGCGTGACATTACAAAATAACATTACTCAAAAATAAGAAAAACCTATTACCGCGGGTGGCGCATTTAATGAGAGTATTTATTCATCTCTTTTTCAGAAACTAAACTAAATCCTTGTCCAGCTAATTCATAACTAATACATGCACGGCTCCCATCTGGCTGAATAATCTGCAGGTCTTCTGTTGTTTCTGCTCCTGCTTCTAAGTTTAATAAGGCCCCCAACTCTTCTTGTTTAATTTGGCTTAATCCCGAGTTTTTATTCTTCATCCTTTCCAGAAAATATTGAGAATACACTTGTCCATGCCGGAAGAAGATCATCTAGTTTGCTGCAATATTCATGATCTGAAGTTGCGCATAATTTATAAAATTTTTCTGCATCTCGTGATAAAACACAAGATCCCATTTCTGCCAATGGACAGACATTTTCAAACCCCTTATACTGTATTTGTGAGTTTGTCGAATTTGTGGGTAATTGCCTAGTTATTTCACTTATAACTTTAATGGGGGGTTGATTAGAATCGTTCGTTGGTTTTTTATTTTTTCTAAAGAAAAATTCATGAAAAGCTATTCTTGGGTTGCTATATCCTAATGCCTCGCCTGCTTCTATTCTCTCACTAGATAAGTCTGAAGTATTATAAATACACTTTAATGCTAAAACTGCTATTTCCCTAACATCCCTATTTGGTACAATCCTGACATTTTTTGGTACACCAAACTGGTCAGATAATGCTTTCTTTCCTGTTTGTTCGTATAATACTTCTTCGCTGTCTGCAGACAATTGCTCAATGCTTTTCACTTGAGGCTTGCCTTTTAATGGAAATTGGTTTCCACTTGAAAAAAGAGAATAAAGTCTAGTTGGCGTTATGATTCTTTTTCTTTTACGAAATAAGTTTCTCATAAAAAAACAATGAAAACCCGATTTATAAACCTTTCGTTTGTCACTACTATAAAGAAACAATAAAACTAATATTCATCGTTCATAGGCATACCCGACATCTGCCTACTTTTTGAAGAATTACTTTTTGAAGCCAAAATATCGTCAATCCTTAAGATCATCATCGCTACTTCTGTTGCAGAGCTAACTGCCTGAAGTTTTGTTTTTAATGGTTCAATAATTCCTGCTTTTAACGAATCTTCAATCTTATTCGTGAGAAGATTTATCCCCGTATTTATCTCCCTATTTGCATGCCTTGATTTTAAATTAGCAACTATCTCCACTGGATCCAGACCGGCGTTTTCTGCAAGTGTTTCGGGTATGAACTCAAGTGCCTTTGCAAATTCTTCTACTGCTAATTGTTCTCTACCATTAAGAGTTTTGCTGTATTCTCTTAATCTTTTAGCAAGTTCTATCTCTACTGCTCCTGCTCCTGCAACTATTTTTTTATATTTTAAAACCGCAGCAATATCTCCCAGTCCATCTTTAACTGCTCTTTCAACTTCATCAATAACATGTTCTGTCCCCCCCTTGATCAAAATCGAAACAGATTTTGGATTATCACAACCTTCAACATATGTCATTTTTTCTTCTCCATGCATTACTTCTCTTACTGTCGCAGATTTTCCAAGTTCTTTTGGAGTTAATTCATTCAAACTGCTTACTATTCTTGCGCCTGTTGCTCTAGATAATTTTTCCATATCGCTCTTTGCTATTCTTCTACAGGCATATATCCCCCTTTTTGCTAGATAATATTGTGCAACATCATCAATTCCCTTTTGACAGAAAATAACATTTGCTCCAGAAGAGAAAATTTTTGAAGCCATTTCTTTTATAATTCTTTCTTCTCTATCAATAAAACCTTGAAGTTGTTCTGGAGTTGTTACTGAAATTTTTGTTTCTCCTTCTGGGTTTTTTATTTCCAAAGAAAAATCAACCAAGGCGATTTTTGCATCACTCACTTTTGGAGGCATTTCTATTGAAACTCTCTCTTTATCAAGAATTATCCCTTTTATTAACTCACTATCATCAATTGCTCCCCCCTTGCATTTTTCTATTTTAATATTATCTAAATCTATGGAGTTATCTTGGCTTATTTGTCTTACTGCATTAACAACTAATGAAGCAAGTTTTTCTTTTGAACTTTCTGCACCCTTCCCAGTCATTGCAGTCATTACAACATCTTTTAAAACTTGTTCTTGATTTGGAGTTACGTCTATAGCTAATTCATTTAAGATTTTTTCTGCTTGTTTTGATGCAAGTTTATATCCTTTGATTATAACTGTTGGATGAATTTTTCTGTCAAGAAGAGATTCTGCATTCTCTAACAATTTTCCAGCGATCATAACTGCGGTGGTTGTACCGTCACCGACTTCATTCTCCTGCGTCTTTGCAATATCAACCATCATTTTTGCAGCAGGATGTTCTATCTCCATTTCTTCAAGAATTGTTACACCATCATTTGTTATGATAATATTTCCAGAAGCATCAACAAGCATTTTATCCATTCCTTTTGGACCAAGTGTTGTCTTTACAGTATCCGCAACTAATTTTGCTGCAAGAATATTATTTCTTTGGGCATCTTTTCCTGCGGTTCTTTGTGTATTTTCAGAAAGTATGTATATTGGGTTTTTTTCGTCTGCCATGATATTAAAACATGGCTTTCGTTTTTAAATATGCTTGTAATTTAAAACATATGAATTTTAAGTTCAAAATTCACTACTATAAATGATCATTAATCTTATAGAATACTACCTTTTTATATGAACATCCTGTTGAATTATATTGGGCATTAATATAACCTTGTCTTCCCGTTACAACCACCCCAATATTAGTAATTTTTACACCCGGTTTGTTTATATGCTTGGAGATATATGCTTGAATACCCTCCCAAAGCGAAGGATAACCATCACATCTGATTGTAGCGGTTTTTAATATTTCAAAATCTTTTAATCTCTTTTCTAAACAGACGAAGGGTCTTTTCTTATCATCAAAATGTATATTCATAATTCTTGGATTTTTTATTTTCATTATTATTAAACTCCAAACGTATTTTTAAAGATTAATGTGATGAAATGATTACTTTTTTGTGGCAGCCCTTAAAAGTTGTAACACATTCTTATAAACCCCAGATGTTTGTTATAGCTATGAAAAAGATTGGTGTAAAAGTCGGCGATGTAATGACTAGAGATTTTATCTCAATAAATCCAGATATTTCTGTTCTTGACTGCGCAAAAAAGATGGTTAAGAATCATGTTGGAAGTTTAGTTATACAAAATAAAGGGGAATTAAAGGGGATAATCACAGAAAAAGATATAATCTGGGCTTTAACTAAAAAAGAGAAAAAAGATCTTTCAAAAATAAAGTGTCTTGATATTACTTCTAGAAAGATTGCTACAATACGGCCAGATCTAGATTTGATAGATGCACTTCAAAGAATGAAAAAGACAAAATTCAGAAGATTACCCGTTGTTGTTAAAAATAAAGTAATAGGGCTCTTAACATTAAAGGATATTTTAAGAATAGAACCCGATTTGTTTGATATTGCATACGCTACAAATGCTATGCAAATAAGAGAAGAAGATGAAAAAAGAGAAAGAAAAGATTCTCCAAAATCGTTCAGAGTAGGAATATGCGAAGAATGCGGGAATGAAGATATGTTATACAAGGTAGATGGTGTATTGATATGCGAGTCTTGCTCAGATAAGATGTGATATTCTCTTAAAAATCCCAAAGACAAAAATATTTAAATGCCTTTTTTGTTATATCCTGGTAAAAGATGGTAGAATTAGACCAATTATTCAAATCAAAGGTAAAGCATACTGGAATATTTAATTTCAAGGAAACGTATAGAATTCTTTATGAATGGCTCATAGATCAAGGATATGATATTAATGAAAAGCAGTATAAGGAAGTTATAAGTGCAGGTAACGCCAAGGAAATAGAAATAGAATGGGATGCTGTAAGAAAGGTTTCAGATTATTTTAGGTTTGAAATAAAAGTTAATTGGCACATTATTGGTATGACCTCTGTTGAAGTTGAAATAGACGGAGTGAAAGATAAAATGAATAAAGGCCAGTTTGAGATTGAAGCAAAGTGTATTCTCCAGAAGGATTATGATGACAGATGGACGCAGAACCCCTTTTATAAATTTTTAAGAGGACTTTATGATAGATATATTATTCCGGCAAGAATAGAGCAATACGAGGGAAAATTAATTGGAGAGAACGATGAATTCTTGGCACAATGCAAGGCATTTTTAGCTTTGACTGGGAAGAGATAAATAATTCGATTTAATTTTTTGTTATTCTAAATTGGTTCGATAACATCCGAAACATCATATCTCGGATTAGTAACTACTAATAACTCCAGAGGTTCTGCAGAAATTCTTTCAAGATGATGAAAAGTATTTTTTGGAAGAGGCACTATATCTCCCGGTTCAACTTTAAACTTGTCATCCCCTATAAACAGATTTCCTCTTCCTTTTTGAACATAATAAACTTCTTCTGTTTTCTTATGCAAATGTGATCTTGCTTTCCCAGTTATCATCACATAAGCGATAGTAATATTCTCTGAGTCATATAACTGCTGAATTCTACCGCATGTATCATCAATCGGTTCTATACTTGTTATGTTTCTTATGATCATTCTAAGATTTTTTCCGTTAAATCATTTTCACTAAGAAAACTCTCCTTGCCCGTTTTCATATCTTTCAATAAAAACTTCTTTTTCTTTATTTCCTCTTCGCCTACAAAGATGACATAATTAATCCCATAACTGTTAGCATATTCAAGAGCTTTTGTTACTTTTCCATACATGACAACGCACGGAATATTGTTTTTTCTTAACTTTTCTGCCAACCCCAGTGTTTCTTTATCTTTTCCAATTGAAATAAGAAGAACCTTTAAATCATTAATTTTTATCTTTGCAAGCTGATAAAGCCTTTCCAGACCAAAACTTATTCCTGTTGATTGAATATTGTTGATAACATAACTTCCGCCACCGCATATTGTTTCTTTCATTTCTTTTGTTTTTATCTCAAATACACTTCCATTATAGTAACTTAATCCCCTGGCTAAACTTGGTTGAAAATTAATTTTCACGCCGTACATCTGGCAATAATTTTCAAGTTCTTTTATCTCTTTATAAGAAGCATATTTCTCAAAATATTTTTCTGGTTTTTTGAAAACTTCAAGAACTTTGTCTGCGTTGTATTTTTTCAAATTTTCCTTAACTTCTTTCTCATTTAATTTATCAAGCTTATCAACTTCTTTTATGACATTTTTTCTATCTTTCTCGCTTATCTTCTGTTCTTGCATAATCTCGTTAAGAAGTTTTCTATTATTCACAAAAATTTCTGCTTTTATTCCCAATTCTTTTGTTATTTCATCAACTATTCTTAATATCTCTGCTTCTTCTTTTAATGTACTTCCTACTGTGTCTATATCACATTGTGTAAATTGCCTGAACCTATTTCCTGTTGTAGGTTCATCTCTGAAAACTTCACCAATCTGATAACGTTTGAATGGAAGTTTTTTATTGCTGGCGATTCTTTTAAGTTGGAATGTAAACTCATATCTTAACGCAAGTTTTCTTTTTCCTTTATCTTCAAGACTGAATACATCGCTTACTGCTTCATCGTTTGTATTATCCCTCCTAACAAACTCTTCAAATTCTATTATGGGAGTCTCACTAAGTTCAAATCCATAGAGTTTGAATATACTTGCAAGTATGCCTTTTATTTTCTGCCTCTTTGCTGCTTCTATGCCGGTGTAGTCGCCGAATCCTTTTACTGTTTCTGTGTTTGCCATGACGTTGGTTTCCTCTTCTTTTGTGATTTAATTAGCTTTTTTGGCTTTTTATTCCTTTCTTCGAGCTTTAACAAAACCTTCTTCAGATTAACTTGCCTTTTAACGAGAAAAACAGAAATAAAGTAGAACAAATCTGAAGCCTCCCAGATAACCTGATTTTTATTCTTAGTTTTTATAAGTTCTCTTGCTTCCTCAAGTATTTTTTTGTTAAGCAATTTGGAATTTTTGAAAAGTTTGTAGCTATAGCTGTTTCTGTTCTTTGTTCTTATCCTTCTTTGGATTATTCCCGAAAGTGTTTCTAAACTAAATTTTTTCATTTTTACCCCCAATAACCACAATATCTGAACAAAATAACTTCTCATAAACTTTCATGCCTGCTTCTTCAGCAGACTTTCCCGAACAAACAATGTCTACAACAAGGTCTACAAGTGCTCTCGAAAACATTTCTTCTGAAGCTCCTGAAACATATATTTTTTCTATCTCATAACCTTGAGAGACAAGTTTATTTATGCAATATTTATTTGTGAATTTTTGATATTTCCGGTTAATGCAAACTCTTAATTTTTTAGGCATATTTTCAAGTTGTTTATTTTTTGGTCCTAATAAGCATAAAGTTGGCTTTCCAAATAAAAATTTGGAATCTTCCCAGCGGATTACTTTTAAAACTTCAACATTATTATCTTTATTTTTTAATAAAAATTCTCTATAAAGATCTTCTCCAGTTATACCTATAACTTTCTTACCCTGTTTTAGTAAATCTGATACAAATAAGGGAATATCTTCTCCTCTAACTTCAAGAATTTCTTTATATTCAAAGCTTTTTGCAAGTTCTCTTGCTTTTTCCAAACCAGAGTTTTTTGGTATGATGAATGTAATCACAGCTTTGTTGAGCTACCATGTTAAACTCCTAGAATTAAGATTGTTTTCTATCCTATTCAAAGCGGTAGGGGGGAATCGGACCCCCGTCCCAAGCGCCACAGGCTCGTATTCTACCATTAAACTACAACCGCCATTATTATATTTAGTTAAAGTGTTAGATGTTTTAAAAGGTTTCTTAGAAAAAAAGAATGCTAATGAAAAAGAGTTCAAACTAGAATTATCGTTTTTATATGTGCCGACAAGTCCTAGTTTTAGTTGTCATAACAATTTTAAGAAAGGGTAGTTTTTATAGTTTTTGGTTGTTGACTTATTTAGTGTATCTTAATAGTAGTAACAAATAGAAAGGTTTAAATAGTAGTTATGACTCTATATATTATCACCTCTTTTTCCCTAGAGAGGCAAAGAGCGTACTATTTTTTACTCTCGGCGCCTCTCTACGGGTTTATAATCACGAGATAAAAAACAAAATGATAAATACAAATCAAAATGGGTCAATGAAAACTGGAGAAGCATATGCATTTTTTGATTGTAATGCTTCCCTAAAAGAAGTACATGAAAAAATTGGGGAGATTGCACCTACTCTTCCAAGATCTACTCAATCAAAGTTAGAACTTTCTTTAAGCGAAATGTCTGATTTTAGAAAATCTTGCAATGATACGGAATTATTACACGTGCTTGATAGTGTTCCATTCTATCCTATTTTTAATAGTAAAGCAAGAAAATTAAAAGAAGAAGCGAAGCCTATTCGAATGAAAGATTTAAGATATGCTCTTACTGCAAAATATACTCCCGGAACAAATAATGATGCTGGAGATACATTATGTTATGTAATGAATAGTATTTATGCAAAATATAGTGATCAGATGTTGTTTCCAGGCCAAATAGTTGGAAAATGTCCCGATGGGACTTATGGACCTTGGGAAAATGATTAAGGAAAACGATGTCCCGGGGGGATAAAAAATAAAATACGAACTAATTTCTCTTGAAATGATTAAGCCTTTTTTCCATATACGGGGGGAAAAACTCAAAAAATTCATCTTTTGAATGAAAAACTCTGCTTGCTATATCCATGAATGGGCTAGTTGTTTTTTTAGGAAAAACAACAAATGTACTTTTTCCTGTTTCAAAACCTCTCGTGGATTCATCACTTACCCCCTTTGATATAGATGTTCCTTCTGGATAAAATGCAACAAGATCTGTTGACTGTGGAATATACCAATTAAGGTCACGATGAACTGTTTGTCTTCTTATTATCATTTTTGTTCTATCTGAAAGACCTTCTCCTGTCTCTATATCAATATCTCTTGGGTCTATTAATGGTGTTGCAAGACCGTTTATTTTTTTTCCAAGATTTAATAATCTTTCCTTAAACTCACTTATTTCTCCATCTTGTTTTGCATTTGCATCCGTCATAGGCATTTGAAAATAAATAAGAAAATCATTGAAAAGAAGACTGTCTACAATTCTTGGATCTTGTTTTCCTGGAAGAATATACATCGGCTTTCTATAATTTGAAGCCCATCCAGATGTAACATTGACCTCAATATTCTGCCATAAAAGTATATCTCTTAAATCATGGTCCTGTGGTTTTCCTTGTTCTGTTTTAATTTGGTTTAATCTTATGACTGACGGCTTTTCTATCATAGAAATAAAAATATCTGCATCTAAACTTCCAAGATGTTTCCAATTATAGGCATTATGAAAAACATCATTCCAAAAAAATTGACCATGTGTGTCTACAATAATCCGATCATAATCTCTTCTATCTTCATGGAGATTTCTGGAGATTTGTTCAAAGGCCATGTCCCTAAGCTTGTCCAAGTCTGAAGAACGTTTATTAAGAAAATTTTCTATGGGAATTGGGGGTTCTTCAGAACATTTAAGAGATAATTGATAAATCATATCTCCAGTATGATAAATTTTAACTTTTTCTCTGTTTTCCGCGTATTTCTTGCAAAAATCTCTGCTACCTGAACCTGAAATCCCCGTTAAGACAATAACTTTTCCTTCTGCCATTTTTATTAATTTGAGAATTCTAAGGCGATTCTTTACCATCACCTTCTTATTATAGAATATCTAACAAAGTTTGTTTTTATATCTTTCTATCATTCTCCTGCTTTGTCTCACACCCTAATCTTGAGTTTGTATTTGAATCTACTAAGATGCAAGTGTTCGTCTCCATTTTCTTAGTGCAATAGTAAACCCAATTATCTTATATCTATAATTAGTACCAAGGCTAGAAACAATTTTTTCAGCCCATTCCTTTGTTTTCTGTCTGTCTCTGCCAGAACTTTTAAGAAGATTTATCCTAACGTGGTCGTTATTGACAAAAACTTTTCTAAGTTTTTCTATAAACTCGTTTGTAAGTCCATTTTTTCCTATTTGAAGCTTTATTAATGGCATGATTATATTAAAAAATTAAAGGTTATAAATCTGAGCATAGTACATAGCAAACTCTTAAAAGTCCTGAAAACCTAAATCAAACATGGAACCGTACGCAGATTTACTCAAGAGGATAATAAATGAATCAGACATTGTTCTAGAAGTTTTAGACTCCAGACTTGTTGATTATTCAAGAAACGCTCAAATAGAAGAGCTTATAAAAAAAGTCAATAAACCAAGAATATTCGTAGTAAATAAAAGTGATATGGTCTCAAAAAAAGTTATGCAAAAAGATATTGAAAAATTAACCCTGGAAGGAATTGCAGTTTATGTTACAAGAGAAGATAAAAGAACTTTCAAAATATTATTATCAAAGATAAAACAAGTTTTTGCTAAATATGGGAAAACGCAAGTGATAGATGAAGACCATCGAGCAGCAAGAGCAGATATTGTTGTTGGTGTTGTGGGTTATCCAAATGTAGGTAAGTCTTCTGTAATTAATGGACTCGCATTCAGTAAAAAAACCATTGTTTCTAAAAGAGCAGGTACGACGCACGGAGCACATTGGATAAAAGCAAGCAATGAAATAAAACTTATTGATACGCCCGGAGTAATTCCACTCGAGTATAATGACGAAGTAAAATTGGGTCTCATAAGCGCAAGAGACAGCCATAGACTAAAACAGCCAGATTTAGTTGCAGCAAGAATAGTGCAGATGTTTATTGAAAAAAATAAAAAGGCATTTGAAGATTATTACGGCATAAAAATAGATGATGAAACAAAAAGCCCTTATGAGATCATAGAAGAGATTGCATTAAAGAAAAGTCATCTTAAGAAAGGTGGATTTGCTGATGAAATAAGAATGAGTATAATAATTGTTAAAGATTGGCAAGATGGAAAGTTAAGGCTATAAATTTATAAAGTAAACAAAACTAATACTAAAATGGAAAAAGACATTGGAAAAATAAAAAAGAATGACCAAACAGATATAGTTGTAAGAATAGATGATTTTGGTGGAAAAAGAGGAGTCACAATAAGAGAGTTCACAACAAGCGAAAGATACACCGGATTCACAAAATCTGGAACAAGGATACCTACTGATAAATTTCTTGAATTTAGAGAGCTAGTTAATGCAATTAGCCTTGATGATTTGAAACAGGAAGTAGTTGCTGAAAAAGAAGGCGAGAAAGATAAAGACACAGAAAAAGGTGTTGATGATTATTAATTATTCGGTGTACAAATCTTTAAATATAATGAAGGTATAATCGTATTATGAGAAATAACACTTACCCTTACACATCCAGATATGCTGCGAGACGCCCTTCTCTAGCGGAAATGAAAAGATTGGGAACATTTGATGCATCTGAACCGGCATTTATGAGTTATAATCCTGGCAAAGAACCTGTTTTAAGACCAGTAGGTCGCCAAGAATCTATTGATTTAGGTAAGTTAATAGCTAGAGCAACAAGCAGTTGTTAAAAAAGAGGGCGAAGAAAAGGCGGTTTAAAATTATTGGTTAATCTGTATCCAAATCTTTAAATATAATGAAGGTATAATCGTATTATGAGAAATTTAAGAGATTTAATACCTACGGGGATTCTACCTCCAAGAGAAGAGATGATGAAAATATCTGCTGCTATTGATATGAACATGCAAAGGGAAACGCAAATGGAACACGATTTTAGCTATTACCGACCCGGTGAAAAGCAGCCTGTTGCAAGAAAGATTACTGAAGAAAATTGGGCAAGAACGATTAGACTTGTGCATGGGGCAGTATCTGCCCAATATGCATAATTATATCCCCTTTTAAGATTTTCTAAAGCCACGGGGCGTATTGATTCTTTATTACAGCTAATGCTCTGCAAAAAATAAATTCTGGTTTGTCTACTGCTTCAGATATTTCTTTATCATCAAATCCGATACGAGACAATGCTTTTGAAAACTCTGCTTCGTTAATTTCTGCTTCATGCAATTCTTTTAATCTCTCTGCAGATGCTCTACTGTCTGAGCTTAAATAAGTCCTACATTTAAGCGCATTATTATAAGTTCTTGAGATTTCACCAAGTTTATTTATAAGATTGTTTGTTAATGCTACTGCCCGCCCATCTTCTAGTAAAGTAAGTAATCTTTTCCCAAGGTCCATATATTCGTTAACTTCGTTAATTCTTCCTTCTAATTCTATTTGGGATAGCATTGTTAAACTTCGTCTTTTAAGTAGGGATTCTTCCCATCTAAAACTTTTTTCAAAAGTTTCTTAGCTTCTGGATTCTCCTTATTTTTTAAATTCAAAACTTGTCTGGCTTTTTTTATTGCCTCACAGATTTCCATTTTCATGGGACACTTTATCTCACATGCCTTACAAAGCGTGCAATCAAAAACAATTTTATCAAAAATGTCTTCAGAAATAAGAATAGCATGTCCTCTGGGCGAGTACTGCTCTTCCCTCAAAACCTTAAGGACAGGACATAACTCTTTGCATAAACCACATTTTATGCATTTTTCCATTATTTCTATTGCTTCTTCTCTTGAGTTATCTGCTGCAACTTCCATTTTAAAATGCTCCTCCTGCGATTTTTCTTATTTTTTCCTTTTCTTCTTCTGTTAATTCTGGCTCGTTTGGTCTTTTTTGCGTCTTTGTTTTATCATTATTCTCTTCTATCGTATTTTCTTTTCCATCTTCTTTAATTTCTGGCCCATTAAATGATACTGTGATTGTTGATTTAATAATGTTTTTTTCTACCTTTTGTATTTTCGGCTTTTCTTTAATAATCTCTGCGTTTTTTTCCTCTACATTTAATCTTTCATTTTCAATTTTATCCATTTCTCCCCCTAATTTATCTACATTCTCTGCATTTATTCCAAAAGCTTCCCGAACATTCATAAAAGAAGAGTCTATAAGTTTATTCTTGTTAAATTTCCAAAAAGGGTCATGCCTTGCTTTAACTCTCTTTATTATGTCTATTTCACTCTTTTCAAGAAATTCTTTTTTTGTAATTCCGAAACCAAGACTGTCTGAGACTTTCCCCCTTAATTTTTTCACGAGATTTAAAATATTTTTCTTTTTTTCTTGATTATTTGGCTTAAAACAACAAAAAACAATGCCTGAACTCGAATTGCAAAAATATGGTATGTTATTTTCTTCAAGAACTACAAAAAAATCAAGAAGATTATCACTGAATATTCTCGGGTCTTCTAAAAGAAAATTCCCATTTGAGGCGATATGGAGGTATGCTTTTTCTTTTAATTTAATGAATTTCCAGTATTCTTCATTCTTCATTTTTCCCTTACCTCCATCAAATTCTGCGAACAAATGATATTTTTCTTCCAAACCAAGAAGTTTGGATGTTGTTTTGCTGAATAATTCCAACATGCTTATATCCTGATCAAGTTTAAGATGCTTGTTCAACATTAACAAATCTTCGATAGAATCTGACTTAAAAATTGAAAGTGTTCTTATTTTTTTACTTGTTAGTCTTAATTTTGCTCTTACAATAATCCCGGTTGTACCTTCAAAACCAATAAAATCTTCTGATTCGGACTTTGAAATATTCATTATCTCCCCCTTCCCATTTACAATTTCTAAAGAATCAACCCAATTTCTCATCCTGCCATACTTTATCTCTCTTATCCCTGACGCGTTTGTTGCTATCAATCCTCCGATAGTTCTTATGTTTGAGAGAATAGGTATAACTGGAAATTCTAAACCTAATCTCTCAAGTTCAAGATTCAAATCACGAACATTTATACCTACTTCAAGATAAACAGTTCTTTTTAAGTTATCAATGGATATAATCTTATTCATCTTTGACATATCTATGACCACTGATTTGTCTGGAAGATAACCCCCCGAAAAACTTGTTCCTGCTCCTCTTGGAATAATGTCAATATTACTATGCTTTACTATCTCACTTATTTCTTCAATATTCTCTGGCAGAACAATAAGATTAGCTTTTCCTTCAAAACCATTAATATCTTTTTCATAAACTATTTTATTTTTTGTTGTGTTCATCTTTTATTAAATAACTTCTCCGATATCTTCTTTTTCAATATCAAGAGCGTCACAAAGAATATCTGAAAATTCAATGAGCTGAATATTCAATTTTTCTGAATCTATTATTTTCTTCAGATGCCAATATGCTCTTGGGTCTGCGGTTATTACTTTTTTTACGTTATTATTCTGTATAATGTGAAGAAAATTAAGAGCAATTTTTTTAGAAAGTTCTGGATTTGTTATATCTAATTGACCGCAAGAACCGCAGCAGAGCGTTTCTTCTCTTGTCGTATACATTTCAACTACATTATACCCGAAAAGTTTCAAAAGTTCTCTTGGTTCGTCATGAATCTTTAAGTGCCGCCCCAAATAACAAGAGTCATAATAAATAACTTTTTCATTTGAAAAATATTTGACTAAATCATTATTTTCTCTTAGTTTTTCAAGTATAATACTAAAGATGAATTCTGATTTAATATCCCAATCTGGCAGCATTTTCTTATACTCCCGTGAGAATGTTTGAAGGCAGAGGGGACAGTTTGTTATTATCTTTTTTGCTTTTTTGCCTATTAGGAAGGACATGTTCTCTCTAGCTAATTTTCTCGCATTCTTTTCATAGCCTAGCTCAATTAAACATCCGCCACAACATAATGAATCTTCTCGAAAAGAGAAGTCAACACCCAATGTTTTTAATATATTCTTATAATTTTTAATCTTATCTTTAAGAAAAGTCATGCTATAACAACCGGGATAATATATTGTTTCTTTTTCTCCGAATCCAAAAAGCCCCATTTTTGTTTTTTATATCTAAAGGGGGATTTTTTTGTTTTTAAGAATTTATGTTGTGAAAAAGTATAAATTAAAGCCCATATGCGAGAGGTTATTAGGAAAGAAATTTACTTTTTTAATCTTCCTTCATAAGCTAAACCACCAACACTAGCTAAGAAATGGATTTTACTTATACTTCCTCCGCCACATTGAGTAATTACAAATGCAAGTTTTCTTGTTGGTTGTACTGTCTCTAAATCTGGAATAGATAAATTATCTTGCTTTAGCATTTGTAATCCTCGTTCGCTATCTAGTTCTTGCAAAGTTAAATTATAAATAGTATTTGGAATCCTGCTGTAACCATGCCTTGGTTCACTAAAAGATGGAAGAACCTGTTCTGTGGGAATTTCTTTTCCAACAAGACATTCAAGAGTTTCAAAATAAGGATTTAATTCAAAAGAAATAAAGTCTTTTGCATCTTTTCTGAAATTTTGATAGTACCCTATTTCCCAATCCTCTCCTTTTTCTCTTTCTATGCCCCAATTATTATTTCTTCCTCCAAGGGATATCTTAAGTAAGCTCATCATCCGTGCCCCAATACTTTCCTTAATTAATACTTTCCATTCTCCTAGACGAGGTTCTTTGTATCTTGATTCTAAAAACCATGTAGCTCCATTAAAAATCATTTCTTTTTCATTTTTATTATCTCTAAAAAAATTCAATACTTCTCCGGGTGGTCTTGGATTCCCACATTTTGATTTTGGACCAACATAAATTTCATAATCGCGGCTTGGAAAGGTTATTCCGGGAGGAATATCCAATCGTTGAAATTTTGCTACATATACGGCAGGATAATCCGATATTCCACTAAATTCTCTATCACAAGTTGGACATTTATGCTCCATTCTAAAAAGATTACCCGAATACTTATAAGCTTTTATTTTCTTCAATAAATATATTAAGAAATTAACACTGGAACTAAATCATCCCAGTAACCATCAAAATTCCAAGAATAATAAGGATTATACCTGCAAAAAGATGCAGCTTCTTTATGTTTTTCTCTTTCCAACCACTAACCTTCTCAACAGAAGTAAATCCAATATAAATTATAAAAGTAATAAACAGCATCGGGATGATAAATATAAGATTATAGACTAAAAGCAGACCAATCATCTCAAATATTGTTGCATTTGTTATTGTTCCCGAAAATATCAGGTATGGTCCTATTGCACACGGAATAAGAAAGATAGTTACGAACAAGCCAATAAAAAAGGCTCCAAGCGGGCTTGTTATCCTTTTAATCATTAAGTTTACTCTTGGCCTGAAAGAAAGGGGCATTTCTGTTGCAACTCCGCCAGGTCTGTAGAATAAGTAGTCTTTCACATTTAAAAGTCCGAGGATTATCGCTAATGCCCCAAATATTCTTGAAGAATAAAAAAGAAATATAGATGTATCGGGCATAGAAGCCGCAGCATATTTGAATATATTAACAAAAATCATACCATAAATAAAGTAACCCAGATAAACAGCCAGAGTAAATGCCAGACCGGCATAAAGCACTTTTTCCTTCTTTTCCGGATTTTGCATAAGAACAGAAGTAAGAACAAGTATCATTACAGCCAATGCACAGGGATTAAGTGCATCAACTATTGCGAGACTGATTAGTTTATAGACTAAAGAAAGAGTAAGTTCAATCATATTAACAATTAGAAATTGTTTTTAATTGTTCAATACTTTTTACACCAACATATTTTTCTCCGTTAATTATCCAAGTTGGAAAAAATTCTATATCTGCTTTTGTACATACTCCAATATCCGCATAACAATCAGTGATATTAAATAAAGAAACATAACTTCCCAATATTTTTTTCTGTTCAGTACAATGTGGACAAGTTGCTGAGCCGTACATATGGCTTTTAGATGCTATGCAAGATATAACTTTTTCATCTACATTTGGAGCATTTTTCAAGAAAATTATTGTTGCTATTGTTACTATTATAACCAGGGTAATAATGACAAAAATAATTACACTCTTTTTACTTGTATTTTCTACCATGTTTATATTTATCCTAGCGTATTTTTAAATCTTTAGAACTTTACTTTAAAACCTTAATCTCTTTTCCAGAAAAATCCCATGCAGAATGACCAAACTGAACAATCAAGTCAATTCCTAATTTTTCTGTTTCAAAAGGAATATCACAAGCGCCGAAACAACTATCTAGCCAGATAAAAATTTTTACTTTATTTTTATATTTCTGTTTTCTTAATTCTTCAATAATCTTGTCCTGAACTAAAGCTGAATATGATTTTAATCCGTCAGGAAACTGAAGAAGAATTTTTTTTGCTTTTTGTTTTTTTATAGTTTCTGCTATTCTTTCTATTTCGAGTTCGTATTCTTGCTCGAGTTCATTTATGTTCTTTTGTTGTTTGTTCATTTTTTATTTTTTTATTAAGCCGGTTGAGCCGAATCCTCCTTCTCCCCTAGAAGTTTCTGATAAATTTTGAGTTTCTTCAATTTCTGCGGTCATTATTGGTTGAATTAGAAGTTGTGCAATTTTTTGGCCTTTTTTTATGACATAATCTTGATTGGAAGTATTAAACAGCAATATTTTGTATTCCCCCCGATAAGTATGTTCAATAACCCCTGCCATTTTGGTTATTCCAAACTTAGAAGAAATTCCAGATTTATCCCAAATTAAACTAACATAACCATCTGGAAGTTCTATGGCCAAACCTGTTGAGACGAGTGCTCTTTGATTCGCTTTTATTATAATATCCTCACAAGAATAAACGTCCATACCTGCATCTCCCTCATGGCTGTAATGGGGGATTATTGCTTCGGAGTGAAGTTTTTTTATTTTTATTTTTATTCTTGTGTTTTCCATGAATTATCAAAGAGATGAAGATTTTTAAAGATGTTGGGTGAGTGTTAATTAATAAGAATAATCTAAACAATAATAAAAATTAAATTTCTATAAATACTTCCTGTTAATTTTTTTAATTTCTTCATATGGTCCTTCCATTCCATCAGTTAAACAAAATGTTGAAATTGTCTGCACAAATCTCTTTTTGAAAAATCCTACTTTTTGGCTTACTATTACCACATAATTTCCCACATACTGCGATTCTACTTTCATATACACCGGTACTACTACTTCTTTAGATGTTCCTTCTTTTTGGATTGTAACTTTACTAAAGTTTTTGTCTAAATTTTCAACTTTTCTTACTATTCCATCAGTTAAACTTTCTCTCATGTTCATTTTTATTAGTAATTATTTATAAACTTATCTTAAAAGTTTTTGTTTCGAAGCAAAAGCTTTTAACTATTGTTTTAATTAAATATTTATGAAAACTGAAAACAAAATCCGCCAGCCCATTGTCACAATCGCTGGTCATGTTGACCACGGAAAAACGAGCATACTTGACATGATTAGAGGTAGCTGTGTAGCACAAGACGAAGCGGGCGGAATAACCCAGAAGATATCTTTTACTCTTTTTCCTAGAGAAGACATCCTTGAAAGATGCCCAATTATAAAACAAAAAAAACTTAATCTTGAAATTCCGGGTTTTCTCTTTATTGACACGCCCGGACATGCTGCTTTCTCTAATTTAAGAAAAAGGGGGGGGTCACTTGCAGATTTAGCAATACTTGTCATAGATATAAACGAGGGAATAAAACCACAAACAGCAGAAGTAATCCAAATATTAAAAATAAACAAAACTCCGTTTATAATAGCACTCAACAAAATAGACCATATTTCTGGCTGGAGAAAACAAGATAACGAACTTTTTAAGAGCATAAATATGCAAGCGATAAGCGTAAAACAACAATTTGATGAAAAATTAATGACGCTTATGGGCTCTCTTCACAGCCATGGTTTTGAAACAGCACCTTTTTATGAAATAAATGACTTTACTAAAAGAGTTGCTCTTGTTCCATGTTCAGCAAGAACAGGAGAGGGAATTCCCGAATTAGTTATGACTTTATGTGGATTATCACAGAAATTTTTAAGAGGAAAATTAGAATTAAAAGAAGAAGCAAAGGGAGTAATACTCGAAGTAAAAAAAGAAAAAACAGTAAATTATCTTGAAGCAATACTCTATGATGGAAAATTGACAAACAAAGACGAAATAGCAGTAGGAAGTTTTGGGGAGCCAATAATCGGAAAAATAAGATTTTTAGAAGAGATTCAGCCACTTTCTTGCAAGTTTAAAGCAGTAAATGAAGTTAGTGCAGCAACAGGAATAAAAATACAGCTTTCTGAAAGTATTGATATTCTTCCAGGAATGCCATTCCAAGTTTTTAAAAATAACAAAGATGAGATAATGAGGGAATTCAAAAAGCAGATTCGAGACAACATAAAAACAGATGATGATGGCATTATAGCAAAAGCAGATTCTCTTGGAAGTTTAGAAGCTCTTCTTGTTTTATTAAAACAAGAAAACATAAATGTATGTCGTGCAGGAATCGGAAGGATAGATAAAAAAGATGTCATATGCGCAAAAACAAATCTTGAAAAAGACGCTACAAAAGCAGTAATCATCGGATTTAATGTGACTCATGATGAAGAAATAAAAGAAATGAATATTGAAAATATAAAAATAATTGAAGAAGAAGTTGTTTACAAGTTAATAGAAAAATTGAAAGAGTATATTGAAAACAAGAGAAGAGAAGTCGAGAAAGAAAAAATGATGAAGCTCGCAACAATATGCAAGCTAAGAATACTTCCCCAGTATATATTTCATAATTCAAATCCTGCGATTTTTGGAGTCAAAGTAGAAGCAGGAAAATTAAGAGAAAGATGTACTTTGATTGATGAACAAGGCGAGGAAATTTCTGATGTAAAAAGAATGCAAGCCGATAAAAAAGGAATTGATGAAGCAATATCTGGAATGGAAATTGCAATAAGCTTGCCGGGAACAAATTTTGAGAGGCAATTAAAAGAAAAACAATTTTTATATTCAGATATAAGCCCTGCACAGTTCAGAGAATTCAAAAAGAATAAAGAACTTCTTTCTCGTGAAGAAGTAGAAGTTCTGCAGAAAATTTCCCAGATAAAGAGGGCGAAAGAACCGACCTGGGGTGTGTAAAAGTTTTCTTTATTTTTGCAACTAAAAAAAGTTACTCCCAACCAGTATAACTTTTGGGTGAGAAAATTTATAAAGATATTTTTTATTAGTTTTAGTAATTACTAGATAATAACAAAATGGTACAAAAAGATATAATGCAAACAATGCAAGAAGATTTGCAGAAAAAGAAGAAGCTAGAAGAATTATCACAAAAAAGAATGCAGATTGCAGAAGAGGATAAACAAGCTTTAAGTGAATACGAAAAAAGCGTTAGAAGAACTCTTGATGGTAAACAAACAGAAGTTTCAGCAGAAGCAAAAACAAGAATAGATCAAGGTATAGAAAGAAAAAAGTTGTATAAACAAGAAATAAGCGACTTGACAGAGAGTATAACAAAAGATTTCCAAGAACTCGGAGACACCTATCTTCAGATGGGGCAATATAAGGGTATAGAAACAGTTCTTATGAGACTTCATCTTACCAGACTTGCAGACAGACAAAGATCAGCAAGGGCAAATAGGGTTGACGTAAAACAAAATCTTGAAACTATCCTTGATGTTGGTAAGGCTGCAGTAAAAAAATTGTATGAATTCACTCTTGAAAACATGGAACAGCAAGCCACAATTGACGGACTTGTTAAAGATACTGCTGCTAAATTAAAAGAAAATCAACCTGAATATGAAAAATGGAGAGCACAAACTGAATCATATACAAGAGACATAAAAGCATTGCAAGATAAAATGGACAAGGCTGATGAAACAGAATTTGCAAAATTATCTACTCAAAAAGCAGAACTTGATAAGAAATTACAAGATGCCAAAATACAACAAACTTATTTTTTCACTATTGTTGATGGTGCTAAAAAAATGTTACCTACTCAAAAAGATCACTTGCAACAATATTCAGAGATTGTTGAAGGATTAGTTCAATTGA
>Ga0247841_10004789_pt1 | contig 22747 bp, 20 predicted proteins | sample LaCruzMarch2015__2_FD_192410 | JGI IMG/M metagenome (GOLD analysis project Ga0247841, IMG submission 192410) | Freshwater microbial communities from meromictic Lake La Cruz, Castile-La Mancha, Spain - LaCruzMarch2015_18m | ecosystem: Environmental > Aquatic > Freshwater > Lake | place: Spain... | reverse complement strand
CACGCATAATGTTAGTCCGAAATAATCTGAAATAATCTGATTCAACGCCCAGTACCTTTGCATCCTGTCGGACGCCGCGGAAATAAACTTTTCCTTTCACAAGATGGGCGGCGGAAAATTGGGCGTCCGGGAACAAAACGCTTATCTGTCCCATGTCCTTCCAGGTGACGCCGTAACTTAGGAGACGGTCTTCGTTTCCGTTCGATTGTTGCTTGCGCTGTGACGCCTCCGGCTGGGTTGAATCAATGATGATATTATTAAGTCCAAGTCCCTCTATTTCCCGCAATACTGATTTTTGGGCACCTTCGCCGATTGCCAGCATGGCAATGACGGCGGCGACCCCAAAGACAATTCCCAGCAAAGTCAGCATGGAGCGTGCTTTGTGCCGCAATAAATTACGCGCTCCTTCGCGCCCCAATTCAATCAACCATGCTTTGTTCATTTAGAGGAATCCTCCGTCAGCATTCCGTCGTTTATTTGGATTATCCGGTGAGCTCGGGACGCGACCTTTGCATCATGGGTGATTATCACGATTGTTTTGCCCTGTTTATGGAGTTCGTCAAATATCGCCATGATCTGGGCGCCGTTTTCCGAGTCCAGATTGCCGGTCGGTTCATCAGCCAACAGGAACGGCGGATCCGCCGCCAAGGCGCGCGCAATCGCCACCCGCTGGCATTCGCCGCCCGAAAGCTGGCCGGGGAGATGATGGAGACGGTGAGAAAGACGCATCATTTTTAATAATGCTTCCGCTTTTTTGCGTCTTTCGGCGCCGGAAACTCCCTGGTAGAAAAGGGGAAGAGCGGCGTTTTCGACCATATTCATATGGGCAACCAGATGGTAAGACTGAAACACAAACCCGATGGTTCTTCCACGCAATCCGGATATTTCAATATCGGATAATCGCGCGACGTTTTTTCCGTCCAGGAGAACCTGTCCTTCGGTCGGATGGTCCAATAACCCCATGATGTGAAGCAGGGTTGATTTGCCGGAGCCGGATGGTCCGAGTATTCCGACGTAGTCATTTGGGGCAATATGCAGGTTGACATTCAGCAGAGCATTAATGCAGACAGTTGCGCCGTATCGTTTGGATACATTAACAAGATTGATCATAATTAACGTTCCTGCACAGAACCTTCCGGGGGCATCAAAAGCACTTTTGTTCCGGGTTTGATGTCGCCAATGATTTCAACTTCGCGCAAAGACGATTTACCGATGCTTACCTCCCGGCGCCCGCCTTTTACCGGGTAGACCACATAGCCCGGTGTCATCCATGTCAAAACAGCGGATTCCCTGCGTCCGTCATTTTCAGGGTTAACCACATGGCGTTCGGCATCGCGGAAAACAGCCTGAACGGGAAGCAACAAAACAGAATCAATTTTATCCACAATAATATCCGCCTGGCAGGATAATCCCGGCTTGAGCCCCTTTATGTCGGCCAGCGAGATTTCCAGCTTGAATTCCTTGACTTCGGATGACAGCCAGCTTTCGCCGGTATTGGCCACTTCCGAGACCGTGATCACTTTGCCGCTGATTACTTTGCCGCCGGCGGCTTCAACGGTAATGTTCACTTCCTGGCCGACTTGCAGTTTATGGATATCCGTTTCCGGGACGTTGACCACAGCCTGCAAAGATCCCATGTCGGGGAGCGAAACCAAAACCTGGCCGGGAGATAAATTTTGACCAATTTGTATGTTTCTTCGAGACCACCACTGATTTGCATCGCCATATATAACCGCGCTGTCAAAGGGAGCTTTGACTTCAAACGCCTCCAATTCTTCCCTGGCTGATTTCAAGTCTTTCTCGGTCGCTTCCATGGCGCGTTTGGCCGTTTCCGTCTCCTGCTGTTTGCTTTGCAAGTTGGTGTTATTGGCCTTTTTGGTCTTATTCAGCTCCGTCTTTGCCTTGTCAACCTCGCCTCTGCGCTTTGTCTCGTTGATCCAGAATTCATATTCTTCCATTTGGTTCAACTCCAGGCGGGCGGTTTCAAACTCCGCATAGGTCTTGTTATAATCAAGTTTTTTTTCATCAACTTCCGAGCCGGAAGCGAAGCCTTTTTCCCGCAGTTTCAGATACTGGTCGTATATCTTGCTTTTTCGCAGCATTTCAACTTCGGTGTTTTCCTTTTTTGCCTCGGCCTTGTATTGATCAATAAGGGCGGCGCCCATATAAAACTTATCCAGTTCCATTTCCTTTTCAATCAGGTCCTGATCAGCTTTTTTTAAATTGGAGTCATTGTCCAGGATCTGGATCTCCAGCTGAGTCTTGGCGACATTGAGCTTGCTTTTTTGCTCCAGAAGTTTGTTTTCAAGGTCCAGGATGCGCCTTTCCATATCTTCCGTGTTTAAGCGCGCCACAACGTCGCCTTTCTTGACACGGGTACCCTCGGCAATCAGAAATTTTATTGCAGCTTGACGTTTAATGCCGGGGACAACCTTGTTTGGATTGGTGGAACGGATTTCTCCGGTCGCCTTGACGGATACGGTCAAAGGACCGCGCCGCACTTCAGCCGTGAGCTGCTCGCCGTCCCGCGCGCCGGATTTTGTGCCGCCGGAAAAAGTCGAAAATCCGGCAATGATCAATACAAGCAAAACTCCGAGGGCAATGAACCGCCACCGCCGGTAGCGCAGAAATATTTTTTTTAATTCCCGGATTTTTGAAATAAAAGCATGTTTCATATTAGATCACCTTTTAGGGATTGATCTGGTTGGCGCGCTTGACGCTGTTCAGGTAGGAGATTATCCCCTCGGCAATGCCGCGGGCCAGATTGTCAAGATGAGCCGGACTTGCCATTTTGGATCCCTCGGAACGGTTGGATAAAAATCCGCATTCAATCAGGCATGCCGGGCTTGAACTGTTTTTCAGAACAACAAAACGTGACCGGCGGACTCCGCGATCTTCTCCCCCGGCGTGTCGCAGAAGGCTTTTTTGCATAAGATAGCCGAGAACAATGTTGGCGCGGTCATGCCGGTTGGCGGGATAAACCACCTGGTCATAAACACCAAGGCTGTTATTGGCGGTGCTGTGACATCCCGCCGGCGGAAGAATGTGCGTTTCAATCCCGGATGGTGATGAATTATCGGCGGCATTGAGATGAATGCTTACAAACAGCGAGCTCTTCCAGGTGTTGGCCCGTCCGGTGCGCTCTTCAAGCTCAAGCTTTTGGTCGCTATTGCGCGTCAAGCGGGTATCTATCCGGTATTGCAGGAGAATTGAGCGGACTTTGCGTGCCAGGTCAACCACGATTGTTTTTTCTGTAAGCCCTGACCGGGACTTGGCGCCATTGTCGTCGCCTCCGTGCCCGGGATCAATCGTGACAATCTGATATTCTTCCGAGGCGAGCGCATTGTTCGGGTTCAGCAGGGGCAGGATGGTGCGGTCAATATCGGTTTGGAGAATATGCCACGATCCCCAATGCCTCGTAATCGGTCCGTTTAGCCAGACCGCGGTGCCGTTAAAAGTTACATGGCGGCTGTCGCCTTCCATGGTAAGAATATTGAATTTTGTGCGCATGGTTATCTGTTTGCCGTTCACGGTCATTGCGCGGAACCCGCACCTTGCGGACATTTGATTCAACGATATCGTGGTTTTAGGGCTGACGTCGGTATATGACTTGACCTTGGCCGCCTCGCCGCAAAAAGTTCCGCCAAGAAAAATTGCCGCCAGCAAAACAGGAGTAACTACCGGGAAGGCACTGGTTTTTGCGGCTCGGTTTTTCAGACCGACATCTTTGTCGGCGTTTTTATATTTGTTCATACTTGACATGGCGAGAAAAAACAATAAACTTTTTCTTCATTAAATAAAAGGTTTTTTAATATGGCTGAAGTCTCAGAGGCAAATATTTCGCGCAGGACCCGTGATCTGTTTGACAGGGGGCTCGTGGCGATGGAGCGCGACAACCTTCCGTATGCCATGGATATGTTCATGGCCGCCCTGGAAACAGAACCGCGATTTCTCAAGTGCCGGAAATTTTTGCGCGCCGCCGCCATTAAATTCATTAATGAAACCAAGGGAGGCAAGGTTTCCCATTTCACCGCCACGCTTTCCGGTCTGCCCATGCTTATCAGCGGCAAAATGGCCCTGCGTTCCGGCGATGCAATCCGCGCTCTCGGTATTGCGGAAAAACTTCTGCGCACCGATCCGTTGAACATGCAGTTTGTCCATCTTTTATGCGATGCGGCGCAGAAAGCGGATATGCCGGAGGCGGCGATCCACACGCTGAATGTTGTCCGTGAATATAATCAGCAGGATATGGCCCTGCTCCGTGATCTCGGCAATCTTTACATGGAAGTCAATCTGCCGGATGAAGCCCGCAAGTGTTATGAGACGATTGTTGCCATGCGCCCCAATGATGCCGTGGCACTTCAGGCTTTAAAAAATGCGATGGCGCGCGACACAATGCTCAAGGGCGGCTGGGATGAGTCCGCGAAGGAAGGTAGTTATCGCAAGGTTATCAAGGATGTTAAAGAAGCCGAAGTGCTTGAGGCCGACAACAAAGCCGTAAGAGACGAGTCCAACACGGAGATGCTTATCAAGGACACTGAGGCAAAGATGAAAAACGAGCCGGACAACATCAACTACCGCCGGGCGCTCGCCAAGCTTTATGTCCAGATCAGCCGTTTTGACGATGCCGTGCGCGTCCTGGAGGAGGGAAGGCGCGCTGCCGGGGGCGCCGATCCGCAGTTAGATCAGGCTTTGACGGAAATAAAGCTTAAACAATATGACGCGGAAATAAAGCAATGCCGGGAGAACGGTGATTCGGCGGGCGCGGATGCAAAAGAAAAGGAAAAGCATGCTTTCCATTTCAAAAGTGTCCAGACGCATGTTGAGCGCTATCCCAACGACTTACTGCTTCGTTTTGAGTTTGGAAAATTGCTTTATGAAGGCGGACAATATAACGAAGCTGTTCAGCAGTTCCAGCTCGCTCAGCGCAATCCAAAGTTTCATACTCAGTCTCTTTACCACCTTGGCATGTGTTTCATGCAAAAGACGCAGTTTGATCTGGCAAAGGAACAACTCGAAAAGGCGGCCGAAGACTTGACGGAAATGAACGCGCTCAAAAAGGAAATATATTACCAGCTCGGAAGTTTGCTTGAAAAAGCCGGAAATTTTGAGCAAGCGGCCGACCGGTATTATAAGGAAATATACCAGACCGATATCAGCTTCAGGGATGTTGCGGCCAAAATTGAGAAGTCCTACAAAAAATAAAGGCGTCATAGTCATAGATCGGCTTTACTTCTCCGTTTCATTTCCCGCGCCGTTTACCTTTTATGGCAATCAATTCTAAAACAGCGGGATTACTGGCATTGCTGGGAGGTGTGGCGCTTTTCAGCACGGTGGAAGTGGCCACAAAAATAATCGGGAAAAACGCGCTTCCGTTTCAAATGGTTTTTATCCGGTTTTTTCTCACCGGTGTTATTCTCCTGGCATTTGCCTTGCCCGCGTTTCTTAAAAGCGGCCTGGATTTAAAACCAGCCGATTTCGGCTGGTTTGCCCTGAACGGCGCCGTCGGGATTGCCATTTCATTGTCGCTCTTTCACGTTGCTATCCTTGTTTTTGAAAAAGCCGCTTCCTGTGCGGTTGTCTTCAGTGCGAATCCGATCTTTGTCATTATTCTGGCGCGTTTTGTGAACAATGAGCCGTGGACTATTCCAAAATGGGCGGCCTTGATACTGGGCGCGGCCGGTATTGTTTTTTTTGCATGGGAGTCGGGCGCATTTACGATGCAGTCGCTGGTCGCGATGGGGATCATGACGGCCGCGGCTATTTTTTTTGCGTTGAGTATTTGTATCTCGCGCCGGCTGGTTACCCGTTATGGGGTTTTTATATTGATGGGGTTTTCAGCCTTATTCGGCAGCCTGATGATTTCCCCGTTTGCATTAGTCAGCGTTTTCCAAAACGGCGTTGGCGGACTTGCTGAATCATGGCTTCCGGTGCTTTATGTTACGCTGGCCGGCACAACTTTTGCCTACGGCCTGTATTATTACGGATTGCGGCATTGCACGGCTTTTCAGGCGTCAATGATGTTTTTCCTCAAACCTGTGCTGGCCTCCGTTTTCGCGGCGATCATACTGAGGGAACATATCAATTCCTTTATGGTCGGCGGCAGTCTGTTGATTATTTCCGGCCTGGCCATCACGGTCGGCAGTCATCTGAAAAAGAGATCATAGGTCAAAAATTGCGGGTTCAATAATGTTTGCATTAAAAACAGGCTGGGAAACATGAGTGACCATGAACGCCGGCGGACAGAACGGACGGCCTTGACCGGTGTGGTTACCTGCTCTTTTGGGCTTGCGCTCAATATCATTTCCGTGGTCCTGGCCAATTCCCTTGTTTTAGTCGCCGACTTTTTCAATTCTTTGCTGCAATTCGTCTCGGTTTATTTATCCTGGTTCACCCTGCGCCGTCTCCGGCGCGATAACCGGGCCATGTTTAATTACGGTCTGGGTAAAATTGAAAATCTGGCCAGCCTGATGATCGGCATATTCATGTTCTTCAGCGTGCTGATCATGACCTTTTTAATCATCAACCGCTTGATTCACCCCGTTAGATTACAGGGATTCGGCATCTGGATGGGGATTGTCTGCACGTTTGTTTTTGGGCTGATCAACGCGCGGTTATGGTGGCGGAGCCTGCAACATCAGCGCCTCGCGCCTTCGCCGATTGTTGACGCGCAAAAACGGCTGTTCGCCGTCAAGACACTGTCCAACGCCTGCATGTTCTGCAATTTTGTTTTAAGCATAAACATAACCGGTTCATGGGCGATGTATCTTGATCCCCTGGCTTCGTGCATTACGCTTTCCTTGATGATCAACAGCGGATGGCATTTGTTCCGGCATTCCGTTCACGACCTGCTCGACCGCTCGCTTGACGAGCCTTTGCAAATGCTGATCACAAGGCAGTTGGTCGGTTATTTTAATGAATACACATCATTGGACGGCGTTCGTTCCCGCTATTCCGGACGTCAGATTTTTATTGAGATTTTTCTTGGTTTTGACGCCGGCAAAACGCTCGGCGATGTCCAAAGGATAGCAGACAGCATCAAGACAAATCTTGAAAAAGATATTCCACATGCCGAAGTCACGATTGTGCCCTGTGCCCGCTGAAATAAAGTTGAGTCAGTTACAAAACTCTACAAAGCTTGCCCGGCGCTAGCCAGGGAATCGGCTCGTCGGGGCGAGCCTCCTACATCCCGATGCGCTCCCGGCTCCGCCGGAGCGCCCAGCCTTCAGCGAGACTTCGCAAGGCGAGCGCCGAGGCGAGTCGCAATCGGGATCACGGTTGTAGGAACGCCACACCGCTGGCGCGATGAGTTTTGGAATTAATTCAGCAATTACGGTTTGACCGGCGAAAACCCGTAGCCGCCGTGTTGAACGGGCCAGGCCACGCGCGTGCCGTCAATGGCCACAATATACCAGTTGCCCGTGGCCTCGTCGTAGACGCAGGCGTCGGCCCTTGCCAGCCCGTCGGCGTCGTAACCGTTGTAATCCGCCGGGACCGGTATGAATCCGGGGCCGCCGAACACGCCGCTGACCGGCACATAGCCGCGGGACGTCAGAGTACTTGAAGGCAGGATTATCCAGAGTCCGGTTGATTCCTTATAAATACCGCCGTCGGCCTTGCCGTCGCCGTCGTAATCGGCTGGAACCGCCGTAAATCCGGGACCGCCAAAAATACCTGAATTGATGGCATAATTTTCGCTTGAATAGAGCACATACCATTGCGCCGTTGTTTCATTGTACACGCCAGGATCAATTATTCCGTCGCCGTCATAATCGGCCGGCACGGAAACATAGCCGGAACCGCCGAATGTCATGTTAGTCCGCGCATGTTCGCTGGCCGAGAGCAGAACCGACCAGAGTCCGCTCTGCTCGCAATACATTGCCGGGTCAGTGATCCCATCGCCGTCGTAATCTCCGGCAACCGGCACAAACCCCCCGGCGCTTGCCAGTTTCGGCCCCGCCCAGTAACTGCCGCCGAATACCGCTAGCTGTTGATCCGTTAATCTCCGCAGATACCAGTAACCGTTGGTATAATGGTAGACGCCAAGATCGGTGAGCCCGTCGCCGTCATAGTCGCCCGGCGTCGGAACGTAGCCATTGCCGCCAAATATGGAATTGGTTGTGAATCCGGTGGCCAGGTTTTTTATATTCCATAAACCGTCAGATTCCCTGTACACTACAAGGTCAGACGCACCGCTCCCTTCGCCGCCGAAATCAAATCCCTTGCTTCCGATAATCGTCAGTTCCACGATTATATTCGTCGGCGAGTTATAAGCTTCTGTTCCGGTGGCCTGGTTCACCCCGTTGATCGTCAGCGTACCGGTATGTTTGCCGGGTATCATGCCGATGGCATTGCAGGTTAAGGTGATTACGTTCATGTCTCCGGCGCTCGTGCCGTTAACCGGAAGCACCGCCAGCCAGTTCACGTTTGAGACAATTGAATACTGCATGACTCCTCCGGCGGTGGTTGAATTCCATACGCGGAAAGTTGTTGAAGCAACCGGGTGGCCTTGGCGCGCTGAAAATTCATACAGAGCGGAAGCGTCCGTTGCCAAAGCCGGCGGCGGGTTAACCGTCAGCACAACATCAATCCTCTGGGTTGCGTCAACGGCGCTGGCAGCCGGGTTCACACCGTCATAGGTGAGACCCACGTTCGTAATGGTGGCGCTATAAATGCCGGGCGTGAGTTGGGCCGTGTTGAACTCGACCGTGATCACATCATGTTCGCCGGTGCTCGTTCCCGAAGACGGATTTAAGATAAGCCAATCGCGGTTGTCGGTGATGGAATAGTTTAATGTATAATAGCCGCTCCCGTTGAATATTTTATAAGTACAGTTGGTCGCATCTTGGCCTTCGGTTACAATGTTTGTCACTAATGTTGTGCTCAGTGCCAGGCGCGCCTTGGGGTTCACCGTAAGATTGACGGTTACATTTGCCGGCGAACCGAGAGCGTCGGAATTCGTGGCGGTTATTGTGATCGTTGCGTTATAGTTGGATGGTCCGGTAGAATTAGTTGTCAGCGACGAGGTCGGATAGGTTACGGTCAGATTGGTTGGTGTCTGCACCGCCAGAACGCCGCTTGTTGGACTGACCGTCAGCCATGAGCTGTTTACCGCCACGCCATAACCAAGTTGTTCCAAGACGCTTGCGTTTGAAACACATATTGTCTGGCTGGCCAAATTCTGTCCCATCATTACTGTCCCGGTCAGACTCAGCGGATTGACCATCATTTGCGGCCCGGTTGTTACCGTCAGGGCAACATTTATGGCGAGGGAAGGGCCGGCGATGCCGTTGGGAACCAGCGTCAGCGCGCCGTTATGTGTCCCGACCGATAGGAATGTGTTGGTAAAGACGACGTTTAATGTATTGGTCGCTCCGTCTGTTTGCCCGGTCAAGACCCCGCCTACCGGATACACGGCCAGCCAAGGTACATTTGTGCTCACGGTGTAAGAAAGCTCGCCGGCGCCCGTGTTCCAGATGCGCACGGTGTCGCTTGTCGCGCCGAACTGTTTTACGGTCGCCGTCATTTGTGTTGGCGAGCGCCCGAACTCGGCCACGTGCATGGTCATATCCACGGTTCCGGTCTGGGGATAACGCAGCATTACCGTGGAAATATTGGTCGGAGATACGAATGTCATCCGGCTGATATGTGTCCCCAGCGAAAGCGCGAGGGAGCTGTTGGTGACGGTCAACGTGCTTGTGCTGTTTGTTTCAATCCTTTCGCCGCTGGTTGCGCCCTGTACCCAGGCGCTCGTGATCGTTGCCTGCCAGCAAACCTGGGTTTCGGGAGATGTGTTGACCAGGGAGATATTCATGTTCGTTGATGAGCCACTCATGACCGTGTTGGTAAACGTCAACGGGCTCACACTTAGTAAATACGCGGACTCGTATGCGCCCATGTCAACCGTGCTCTGCAATATCCGGGGTAATTCGTCCAGATCAAATGAATTGGTCATCCAGCTCTGGTTAGTTCCGGTATTGATGCACTGCGAACCGGCGCTCAAGCGGTAATTACCGGTGCCCTTGTCAATAAACATCGGATCGTTCGTGATATTACCAATTGACCAAACATCATTGGTCGGCGTTGTGCAGCTGTTTGTAAAGCTGACCGTGGAAGCCCAATTTGAATTATTGGCTGCAGTATTGAAGTACACGATGCTGTTTACAGAGGTACCGCCATACACTCCGCCGCCTTCACTGGTTGCCGTATTGCTGGCTACCGTGCAGTTATATAGGATGCTACTGTAAGCTCCGCCGCCATACAGCGCCGCCGAATTACTGGTCAATATGCAGTTATACAGGGCGCTGGCGTACGCTCCTCCGCCATTCGTCGTCGCTGAATTGCAGCTCAACGTGCAGTTATACAGGGTGCCGGCGTACACGCCGCCGCCGTTCGTCGTTGCCGAATTACCGCTCAACATGCAGTTAGACAGAATGCTGCCATACGCTCCGCCGCCGCTCCCGAACGCCGAATTGTTTATATTTGTGCAGTTATACAGGGTGCCGCCATACGCTCCACCACCATACAGGGCAGCCGAATTGCTGGCTAACACACAATTGGATATTACCGTATCGGTTGATGGAGACCACACGCCTCCGCCGTATTGGTCGTTATCTGATCCCGTTGCCAGCGTAGCGCCGTTGGTCAAGGTGAATCCGATCAAAGTAGCACCATTGGTCATGTAGACGCAACGCACCGCCGCCGGACCGTTTGTCGTGGTGGGGTCCCGTGCGCCCTTGATTATGGTCACGGTCGGACCATTGACGCTTTGCAGGGTGATTGCATTGGTGATCGCCACCCGGTTGGTCAGAGTTGTGCCGGCGGGAACAGTACCAGACACATCGTAAACGCCGTTGCTGACCAGCACCAAGTCGCCGGAACTACACGCGTCAATTGCAAATTGAATGTTTGTCGCCGCGCCTAGCCAGTTGGTATAGCCATTGGCAGCATCATTCGTGCCGGTCAACGCGACATACCGGTTAGTTGCCTGCGTTGCTTCAAACAACCCGATCCATAAAACCGCCGTTAGTGCAAATCGCATAATCTTCATGGTATGTAAACAAACGTCAAAGTCTTGCTTAAATTAAACATCTTTTCTTTCCGGATGCAAGGAAATAAATATGTTTTTTGTAATGTAATCTTGACCTTGTCTTGAAATAACTATAGTTTTTCCGGCATGAAGTTTTCAGCTGTTCGGCGGCCGGACTGGGATACTTATTTCATGAACATTGCCCGGGTGGTGAAGACCCGGGGCAACTGCCGGCGCCGGCAGGTGGCGGCGGTCATCGTCAAGGACCGCCGTATTATTTCAACCGGCTATAACGGCACGCCGAGCGGCATCCGGAACTGTTTTGCGGGGGGGTGCCCGCGCTGTGCCAGCAATGTCCGTTCGGGCAAGAATCTCGGCGAATGCATATGCGCGCACGCCGAGGAAAACGCCATTATCCAGGCCGCAAATTATGGCGTGGCCTTGAAAGGCGCCAGCTTGTATTGCACGGAGAGTCCCTGCCTGTTGTGCGCCAAGATGATTATCAGCGCGGGAATTAAAAAGGTGATTTATGAAAACGAATACCATTACAGCCGGCAGGTGGCTTCTTTGTTCAGGCAGGCGGGGATGACCTGCCGGCAGTACATGAGATGATAATGTCTTTGTCATTCCCATGTAAATGGTCCGCCAGTGGCGGATGGATCCCCGCTTTCGCGAGGATGACAGAAGGATAGGAAAACAGGAAACTAAAACAATGAAACTGTTGGTCACCGGCGGGGCCGGGTTCATCGGGAGCAATTTTATCCATTACATGCTCGCGCAGTATGCGCAAGCGCAAATCGTCAATCTTGACGCGCTCACCTATGCCGGCAATCTGGAAAATCTGACGGCGATTGAGAAAGACAAGCGCTACCGTTTTTTCAAGGGCGACATCACCGCGCGGGAAGATATCCAATCAGTATTTAAATCGCAGGCGTTTGACGCCGTGGTTCACTTTGCCGCCGAAAGCCACGTTGACCGCAGTCTGCATATCGCTCCGGATACCTTTATCCTGACAAACATCCTCGGAACCCAGCGCCTGTTGGACGCCTGCCGCGAGTTTTCGGTGCCGCGTTTCGTGCATGTTTCAACCGATGAAGTCTACGGCAGCCTGGGGCGCGAAGGCCGCTTTTCGGAAACAACGCCGGTTCAGCCCAATAATCCTTACGCGGCAACAAAAGCCGCCTCGGATTTCATGGTCAGGGCCGCCATGAAATCACACGGGTTGAACGCCGTTATTACAAGATGCTCAAATAATTTCGGTCCATACCAGTTTCCCGAAAAACTCATTCCGTTGATGATAGCCAATGCCATGGAGGATAAACCATTGCCGGTCTATGGCGACGGATTGCAGGTGCGCGACTGGATTTATGTCCGCGATCACTGCCGCGGCGTTGATGTTGTTTTGCGAAATGGCAAGCCGGGCGAGATTTATAATATCGGCGGAAAACACGATGTCCCCAACCTTGAAGTGATCCGTATGCTGTTAAAATTGCTGAATAAGCCGGAATCCCTCATTCAATACGTCAAGGACCGCCCCGGCCATGATCGGCGTTACGCGATGGATACGACGAAAATTAAAAAAGAACTTGGATGGGAACCGGAATTTGACTTTGAAACAGCTTTGCGGCGGACAGTTGACTGGTATCTGGCCAACCGATCATGGTGGGAGCGGGTACGCAGCGGAGCTTATCAGGATTATTACCGCAAGATGTACGGTTGAAGGATGACTGTCTGAACATTCTGCATTCCACATTTTAAATTCTTCATTTATAAATACGGGCTTAATTTGGCTTTCAGATCGTCCTTGCGCATCGCGCCGACGATCTGTTCCTGGACGGCTCCATTTTTGAGGACGAGCAGTGTCGGGACGGAACGGATGTGAAATTTTTCCGCCAAGGCCTGGTTTTCGTCAACATTGACTTTGCCTATTTTGATTTTGCCGGAAAGTTCGCCGGCTAATTCCGCCAGGACCGGCGCGATCATTTTGCATGGTCCGCACCATTCAGCCCAGAAATCAACAAGAATCGGCAAGGTGGAATTCGCCGCTTCAATTTCCCAGTTTTTTTCATTCAGATGAATAATTCCTTCAGCGCTCATAAAATTCCTCCTGTTTCAAATGAATTTCTAGAACAAACCGGACGGAACGGGCAGAAGCAGTTTTGGCCCGAAGGCTTGCGCCGCGAGCAGATATACCAGAAGTGCAAGGCAAACAACCGCCATGCCGGCCAGGACATAGAAAACAGGCATAGCTTCGTCTTGAACAGGCTCTTGAATTGGCGCTTTTTCACCGCGTTCTTCTTTTTGAACGACTGTTTCCGCCTGAAGCTTGTCTTCCGCCTGCCGTTGCACGGCTACGGTTCGTGGCGCAATAATGTTCCGGTCGGTTCGCTTGATTTTAATTGTTTTGCGTTGGGTTGTCGGTGTCTCAAATGCCGCGCCTTGCGGCAGTTCAATTTTTGCCGTCTCCGATTTTTTGGCTGTTTGCATGTCTGGAACAACAGCCTGCGCTTCTGCCGTCTGGGTGGAGGCAATAATTGTCGACGGCCGTTTCAGGCGGATTGTTTTTGGACCGGGGGTCGGTTCGCTGGCCGATATAACGGGAACGGGGCCTGTTTTTTGCTTGATATCGGACGTTTGCAATCCGATATCAAGAATTATCCGGGATGTTTCGTTTAATGGCCTGGGGACTATAGGTTTCTTTACCACGGTCGCGGTATCGCCTACCGGCGAAGTCGGAATCTTGGCGTGCGCGGTCTTAACCACGGTTGGCGCCGATGTAATGTCGGGCGGGTTGATGACAATCGGCGATGTAGACGGGCGTTTCAGGCGGATTGTCTGGGGAATAGGGGCGGTATGGGTTGGAATCCCGGATATCAGGCCGGTTGATTTTTTTTCACCGGATTGGTCAGGCAAAGATGAGGTTGCCTTTTTGGTAGCCGGTTTGACGTTCAAGGCCTCTTCAAGTGAAATCCGGGTCGTTTTTTTCAGGGCTTCTATTTCCGACTCGCTCTGGTTTTCATCTGAAGTCTTGTCATCCATGGTCGTTGCCGTCCCAAAACGCTATATGGTCATTATCTCTTTTTCTTTGCGTTCAAGCGTCTCGTCCAATTTTTTAATGTAATTATCAGTAAAGGCCTGGATTTCTTTCAAGCCTTTTTCTTCTTCATCTTCGGTTATCTGGCTTTCCTTGGAGAGTGCCTTGATCTTTTCATTCGCTTCCTGCCGGATGCCCCTGATGGAAACGCGTCCTTTTTCCGTCATTTGTCGGGCGACTTTGCCGATCTCGCGGCGGCGCTCTTCGCTTAGTTCCGGGATGGGAACCCTGATGACGCGCCCGTCGTTCATGGGGGTGATCCCGAGATTGGCGGCACTTATTGCTTTTTCAATGGCGGGCAGAGCCGTGGGATCATATGAGTTAATGACAATCAACCTCACGTCAGGAGTTGATATATTGGCGATTTCCCTGAGGCGTACCGATGAGCCGTAATAGGAAACCATCAGGTGTTCAACCATGCTTGCCGAGGCTTTGCCGGTCCGCAGTCCGCCGAACTGCTGGTGGATAAATTGCAAAACCTTGTCCATCTGCTCTTCAGTCTCAAGGAGTATGTCGTCAAGCGATGCCATTTCGCATCCTTTCGCGATTTTTACCACGCGCCTGCCAAGCGCTTCGCATGGCTGCGCGTGGATTAGTTTGATATCAGCGTGCCGATCCGTTCGCCGGCCAGAACACGCTGGATGTTTCCATCCTTAAAGAAATCAAAAACAACGATCGGAATGTTGTTTTCCATGCACAATGAAAACGCAGCCGAATCCATTATTCTCAGGGTGTCCACGAGGGCCTTGTGGTATGATATTTTCATGTATTTTTTGGCCGAAGAATCCTTCATCGGATCACGGTTGTAGACCCCGTCCACTTTGGTTGCCTTGAGCAGAACATCCGCGTTGATTTCATTTGCCCGGAGGGCCGCGGCGCTGTCGGTGGTGAAGTAGGGATTGCCCGTTCCGCCCGCAAAAATGACCACTCGTCCCTTTTCAAGGTGACGGATGGCGCGCCGCCTGATAAACGGTTCCGCAACCTGTTTCATTTCAATCGCCGTTTGCACCCGGGTGTCAATTCCGTTTTTCTCAAGCGCGTCCTGCAGGGCCAGGGCATTAATCACGGTTGCCAGCATTCCCATATAATCACCCGTGTTGCGATCAATGCCATGCGCCTGGCCTGTTCCGCCCCGAAAAATGTTGCCGCCGCCGATGACGATCGCCATCTGGGAGCCCATGCTTCTGCCGGCTTTGATGCTTTTGGCCACATTGCCCACAATATGCGGATCAATGCTTTGGCCGGTGCGGGCATTTCGCATGGTCTCACCGCTCAATTTTAAAAGAACCCGCCTGTATTTGCTTTTCCCGTATTTTTCCACCATCATTTGCGTCGTCCGCCAGGGTTGAAAATTATTTACCGGATAATTGTCTTTGCCTTCAAAAATATCAATTATTTTTTTTGCCGTCAAATTAAAATATTACTTTTTTTATGTAATGATGGCCGCCGGTTCGCTGATTTTTCAAATTAAATCAGGCTGCGAGCTGTTTCTGCCACCATTTCGGGCGAAATGTTTTTAAGGCTTCTTTCCGCTGACGCAGAATGGCGCGGAATATTTCTGGCGTATTGCGGGCTATCCTGCAGAACAACCACCCTGGGGCCGAGCGGTTTTGTTTTGGCCGGATCGGTTACGCCGAAAATGACGATGACGGCCGTTCCCGCCGCCGCCGCCAGGTGAACTCCGCCGCTGTCATTGCCGATCACAACGGAGCAGCGGGATAAAAACGCCGCGAGTTCCGGCAGCGAAGTTTGCCCCGCAAGATTTATCACGCCTTCGGCGTGATTTCCCGCCTGAAGCGGGCCTGCTGTGGCATGATCCGCCGGCGGCGGATCCGTTAAGGCCGGAAAGACGTCATTCCCAATAGCCGCGGCTATCCGCGCGCAAAGTTCCTTGTCGGCGGTTGAACCGAAAACAACAATATTGCATTTCAAACTTTTTTTGAGAATTTGTCCCAAAGCCGCGAAGTAATCCGCCGGCCAGCGTTTGGACGGTCCGCGGGCCGCGCCGGGAATCAATCCGATCCAGCGTTTCTTGCCATATTCCAGCAACGCCTCGGCTTTTGCCAAATGAGCGGTGTTTATGCGCAAAGCTGGTAATTCATCCCGGATCGCTTCCTGCCCCATAATTGCCATGTCTTCATATTGCTGATGAAGGTTATCGGTGTTTTGCGGCAAATGCGCAATTGTTGTGAGGAGGCGTTTGCGGAAATGGCCAGGCAGTCCGATGCGTTGCGGAACTTTACCTAAAAATGGAATCAGCGCGGCGCGGAATGATTGCGGCAGTATATAAGCGGTTGCGAAATGCCGGGCGCGGATTTGCGCCGAAATTTTTCGTATATCCGGCAAAGCGCCGGTGCACACCAGGGTTTCATCAATGGCCGGATGCATCGGCCATAGTTGGCCTAAGGCCGGTTTGACGAGCATGACAAGCCGTTTTTCGGGAAAGGCGCGCCGATAGGCCTGGATGGCCGGCATGCTCATAATGCTGTCGCCCAGCCAGTTCAGTCCCACAATCAAAACCTGTTCTTGTGAAGCTCCCTGCGCCAAGGGTGGCATCTTTGCGGAATCCTCCGAAGTCCCGAGCGCGCAGCGCCTCGGGACGAAGGAGGACGGGCCGCCGGATGGGGCGTCAGCGGAAGCAGATACGGGATATGCATGCATAAAAGTCTTCAACTCCGCTGATCAGTGCTATTTCAACGCGCAGAAAAAAAATCGGCACGTCCTGGCGTTCAATTTTCGGGAAGCGGACCGCGTCCTTTTCGGTGGTGATAATCGCGGTTGCCCCGTTCTTCTTGGCCTTGTTGATGATATCAATGATTTCTTGCTGGAGGTAGCGATGATGGTCGGCGAAACGTTTCAGATAAATCAAGGTGGCGCCAAGCCTTTTTATTTCGGTTTCAAATCCCTGCGGCGCGGCGATGCCCGAAACGAGCGCCACCTTGGACTGCTGTAAAAAATTCAGCTCCTTGCGTTCGCCGGTATATACGTTTTGAAGATGCTTTGGCCGGTGGGCGCATTCGGATATTTCCGCCCGCGGGTTAAAGGCCATCAATTGCTCCTTGAGTTTTTCCGCGTCGCGGCCCGTGGACTTGGTTATAAAAATAAAATCGGCGCGGCGGATATTTTTAACCGACTCGCGGAGAAGGCCGCGCGGAAGAACATAGCCGTTGCTGAAAGGGTTCGTAAAATCAACGAGAACGATTTCCAGGCGGTGTTTCAGCCGCCGGTATTGGAATCCGTCGTCCAGGATGAGGGTGTCGCACTGCATTTTGTCAATTGCGTATCGCCCGCTCTTGACGCGGTCCCGATCCACCAGCACGGCCACGTCCGGCAGGTTGGAGGCCAGCATATAGGGTTCATCGCCGCTCATCGCCGAATCAAGCAGGAGCGCGGTTCCGTCGGAAACAACCCGCGGCGGCCGGCGCCTTTCCCTCCCGGTTATTTTGTCCAGCATTTTTTTCCCCAGGCTGTGTTCAACTTTTTTATAGCCGCGGCTTAATATTGCCACCTTGCGGCCCTCTCTTTGCAGCGCGCGGGCAAAAACTTCCACGACCGGCGTTTTCCCCGTGCCGCCGACCGTCAAATTCCCGATGCTGATCACCTGGCAGCCGAGGGTGTGATGACGGAATATCCTTTTTTCGTAAAGGAAATTACGGCAGGAAGTAATTGTCCCATAGATATAAGAGAGGTAACGCATCAGCCGGCGCAGAAAATCAGCGCCGCGTCCCTCCCGTTGTCCGCTGATAACGGCAAGAAAAAAGCGTTCCAGTTTTTCTTTATTGCTCAGTCCCATAATTACTCGGGTTGTTTAGGATGTAAGCTGAATAGACTATAGGCCACAGTCCATCAACCTTTCTCTTTAAGCAATGCCTTAATTTTTGCCACTAATTCCGCCGATTCAAAAGGCTTTACAATGTAGTCGTTGGCGCCGTAATCCGTGTACTTTTCCTTGATATCCTGGCCTGCCGAGGCGGTAAAGAAAATGATGGGTATGTTTTTAGTTTTCGGATTCCGCCTCAAACGCCGGCAGACCTCGTAGCCGTCTATTTTAGGCATAAACAAATCAAGAAGGATTAAATCCGGTTTCTCCTCGTACGCCTTCTTTAAGCCTTCTTCCCCGTCGCCGGCGGCAATAAAATCAAAATTATTTGCTTCCAGGCGAAACTTAACCATCATTACCTGATATGGCTCGTCTTCAACTAAAAGTATTTTCTTCTTATCCATTTTTCTTGGCTAACTTTCTTTTCCGCCAATAAAGACGGATCCTTCATGGTGTGAGCCACTTTATGACAACGCCATTTGCGTGGTCGACGAATAGATTGGGTTAAAGATTTTGCTCGTTGTTTTCCGAATTATGCTCCGTTGTATCCCTTGGAAAAGTAAAAGTGAATTTAGTGCCGCAGCCCAGCCTGCTTTCAACCTGAATTTTGCCCTGGTGCATCTCGACTAACCCCTTGACGATGGAAAGTCCAAGGCCAGTTCCTTTTTCGCCGGGCCCGGCGACTCGGGTAAACTGCTGGAATTTATTAAATACATTAGGCAGGTCATTTTCGGAAATGCCAATGCCGGTATCTGCGACTGAGCATTTTATGCCGTCTTTCAATTTCTTTACAGAGACTTCAATATAGCCCTTTTCGGTAAATTTCAGAGCATTACCGATAAGGTTGGTAAAAATCTGGATTACTTTGTCATGGTCAGCATAAAGAGTTATATCTTTTGCGGAGAAATCAGTCCGTAATTCAAGTTTTTTTTCTTTTGCCCGCAGTTTGAATCCGGCAATGGTTTGCCTTACGATATCCACGATATTTAGCAGTGTCCTTTTTAGTTCTATCTTGCCCGACTCAATCTTGGAGATATCCAGCAAGTCGTCGATGATGCGGGCCAGCCGGTCAATATTATTTTTGGCGGCAATCAGAATGGTAGTTTGATTTTCATTAATAGCGCCCGGAACCCTATCCAAAATCAGGCTTACCCCCTCTTTGGTAATGGATAATGGCGTGCGCAATTCATGAGAAACCGTGGAGATAAATTCGGTTTTCAACTTGTCAAGCGTTTTTAATTCTTCTTCAACTTTCTTGCGATCAGTAATATCGTATATGGAAATCAAATACGCCAGCTCTCCTTCCCAGGTTGTATGGGCAACACGTATTTCACCCGTGCCACGGATGTCACCGGCGAGCATAATATCAATCTCCTGCATCTCGTATTCTGTCGGCACGCCGGATTTATCACCGGGGATATTATCTTCCTTGCGCCTTAAAATCCGTTCAATGGCAGAATGAACATAACGCATAAATTCTTTTTGAGCCATGGCGATTTCGTTCGTGCTTTTTTCTACAATGGCGTACAAGGTCGCCTGTTTTGAATGCTCCTTTTTCGATGCTGACATATCCTGCATCAGGGTGCGTATTCCAAGCAATTCTTCGGCGGCAGGGTTAACATAGCGCACGATTCCTTTTTGATTGGCGATAACGATGCCGCTCGTGCTTTTTTCGGCAATGGCGAAGAAACTTGCCAATCTCGACTGTTCTTCTTTCAATACGGATATATCCTGAATTGTGCTGCGGATTCCGAGCAAATCCCCGTTGGCGGAGCGGATAGGATAATCTTTTACCAGGACAGGAATGGTCTGGCCGTTATGCCGCAGATAATTTCTTTCAAAGGGATGCGGCCCGATTTCTCCTGCGCGCACTTTTTTCAAAACATCCTGGCAAACCATGTCGCTTTCCTCTACAAAATGCCACACCGGTCGCCCAATCATATCGGCCGCTTCATATCCAAGCATGTCCAGTTCGGTCAGATTGACTCTGGTAAGCTTTCCTTTCAGATCAATCTCATGATAACCGATGGGGGCATTGTCAAACAAGCTGCGGTATTGTTCCTCGCTCTGCTTTAATTTGATTTCCAGATCGTGTTCATGAAGACCTATGTCAATTGTTGCCTGCAGTTCTTCATCCGTGAATGGTTTAAGGATAAAGCCGCAGGCGTTGCTTGCCTTGACGCGGGCCAATGTCTTGCCGTCCGAATAGGCAGTCACAAAAATAACGGGGATACCGTACCGGCTGTGAACAGCATCGGCAAACTCAATGCCGTCAGTGTTGTCTCCAAGCCTGATATCCGTCAAGACGAGATCCGGTTTTGCGCCTTCAATTTGAGCCGCGGCCTCATTTCCTGAAGCAACATTCCCGACAATTTTATGCCCGAGGCGCGTGAGACGAGCCTGCAAGTCGAGCGCAACTATCCGCTCGTCCTCAACAATAAAAATTCGCTTGCCGCCCATATTTTATGCCGTTTCCATCAGTAGCTGATCAGGCTTATTTTCCACCATGAAGAGCATGAAGTTTCTCGGATAATTCAATGTATAGGAATTTTAAAGATGCGGCGGGGCCGGAGGCCCACGCCCTACCAACCGGATTTTCTGATTCATGCAAAGGTAGAGCGGCGGCAACCCTGCCGTGCTGTCCTAATTCAATGTTTTTTTTTCCTTTATTTCCTTCATGGTAAATAGCGGTTCAGTTTCATTTTGTAATTACTTGAGCAATGTCAGAACGAAAACAAGAGCAAGCACAAAGGCGATGATTCCAATGATTTTTCGCATGTTCAGCAGTTGCGCGTCAATATCACGGGTCCGGTTCAATTCTCTTTCAAATTTATCCGTTGAAAACCATTTCTTGAAAAACAGATTCAGCTTGATAAACGAATCGGGCCAGATAAGCAGCAGAGACGCAATAATACAACAGATAATCGCCAAATACTTTACGGCGATTTTTGCTGGAACAACAAGGTCGGTCATGTTTTTTCCTTTCTGTATGTTTAATATATTTTACCATGAAGAGCATGAAGTTCTTTAAGTATATGTTATCCTTCCCTGGCCGACGCTCGGGCAGGCAAGTTCTTCATGTCCTTCATGGTTAATGAATAGATCTGGTTAAATAACCCCGAATTTTTCGGAAGCCTCCAGTACCAGGTTGGTGTCAATCGTTGATACCTTCTTGGCGTAACCGAGCGTGAGGCTCACATCGCACAAGGTGTTGATCCGGCGCGGAATGCCCCCGGAGTTACGGTAAATCAGGTTCAAGGCGTCATCGCCGAACAATTTATCTTCACGTCCGGCTATTGATATACGCGTCTGAATATATTTAACGGTATCTTCGTCATTGAAATGGCCGAGGGCGCATGTAATCGGGATGCGCTGCGCAAGTTGCTTGATCCCGGAAACGCGTTCTGCCAGCTCCAGGTGACCTAGGAACAGGAGGGTCATCAGGAATTCATTGTCCTGCTGGAAATTCAAGAGGATCCGCACCATTTCCATTACGGCCTGATTATCAAGCAGGCTTGCTTCGTCAATTATGAGCACCGTGTGTTTGCCGTCGCGGCGGTTTTCCTTCAGGGATCGTTCAATAGTTTCCAGGAGGGCGTCGGCCACCAGGTTGACGCGCTCCGCGGAGAGTTGGGAATCGGTCATGGAGCGCGCGACGGCGCGCAAGATGTCCACCGGCGCCATGCCCGGATGGGCCATGCAGGCTCGCGCAACGTACGAGCCCCCAAGTTGCTGAAGCAGAACCCGGGAAAGAAGAGTTTTGCCGCAGCCGTAGGCGCCGGTCAGCATAGCGGCGCCCATGTTTTCATTCGCGGCATAAGTCAGTTTCATTAAGGCCTCATCGTGCTGGGCCGAATGGTAGAAAAACTTCGGGTCCACCGTGTTTTGGAAGGGACGGACTTTTAGTTTCCAGTATTCTTGGTACATAGCAGTCACTCAGGTTGTAAGGTTCACGGTTCAGAGTTCAGGGTTCATTCCGAAGAGGGCGCGCGCCATGCCTTCGGCTTGGCAAGCAAGCTCGCCACGCTCTGAGCGTGGCGCGGCCCCTACTTTTTCAACCGTGAACTGTGAACCGTGAACAACTGAACCGGCCGCGCTCATTTTTTGCTCGCGAGCCAGTTTGTCATTTTCTTCTTATAATCTTCTAAATCCAAGCTGATTTCCTCCGCGCTTTCTTCTGGAATTTCTATTTCTTTGGCTTCCTGCTTTTTCTTTGGCATGGGCGTCTCCGTCAAAATCATGTCGGTCACGTTTTCCAGCACGGAAATCCGCAGGACTTCCTCCAAGGTCGTGATGCCCCGTCCAACCTTTTCTAAACCATCCTCCAGGATACTGGTCATGCCGTCCTTGCGCGCCTGCTCCCGAAGGGTGGCGGTCGGCACGTTGGCAACAATCATGTCCGTCAGTTCCGGCGTCATGGCCATCATTTCAAAAACGGCGATGCGGCCCCGATAACCGGTATCGCGGCAGTGTTTGCAACCTTTACCGTACCACGCATTCTGGGGCAATGCAACCCCGGCGGCGACAAGCCGCCGGTCCAAGGCAGCCGGTATGGCAAATGGCAATTTGCATTCCGCGCAGATGCATCGCACCAGCCGTTGGGCAATTATACCCGTCAGCGACGAAGACACCAGGAAAGGCTCGACATTCATGTTGACCAACCGGGTAACCACGCCGGGCGCGTCGTTGGTATGAATAGTGGAAAGAACAAGATGTCCCGTCAGCGCCGCGCGCACCGCCAATTGCGCAGTTTCCTGGTCCCGGATTTCACCGACCATGATGACGTCCGGGTCATGCCGCATGA
>Ga0247841_10004788_pt1 | contig 22749 bp, 20 predicted proteins | sample LaCruzMarch2015__2_FD_192410 | JGI IMG/M metagenome (GOLD analysis project Ga0247841, IMG submission 192410) | Freshwater microbial communities from meromictic Lake La Cruz, Castile-La Mancha, Spain - LaCruzMarch2015_18m | ecosystem: Environmental > Aquatic > Freshwater > Lake | place: Spain... | reverse complement strand
CCGGAGCTGGGCTTCGAGCAGTATGTAGCCAAATATCGGCCTCCCGCAGTCAAAAGAGAAGCCTTTAAACTGTGGTAAGGCAGCCGCTGTTTACTCGGCGACACAAGGGAAATCAGATAACGAAGACAAAAGGCTGATTCCTCTCACTCTCCAGCGCCCCGTGATTCCTTCTACGCCGACCCCGACTACTCTTGGGATGCCTATATTCATGCATAACGCCTCATCAATAAAGGGCCGGAGGATACTTATTTCTGGAAAAAATGTCTTGACAAATTGGTCCGCCTCATTTTCACTTCGGGCGAATACATCCCATACAAGATTTGCTCTAATATATAACTAATAATTATTCTATATTGATTTATCCAACCGCATATGTAAACAATACATCGAAATATCGTTGAGCGCCCTTTGCGGGTGGGGAATCGCCGCGCCGACGCGGTTTGGTATGGTGCTCGGGGAAGCACTCCAGTTTGTCGGGCCGGACCGGATTGTCTGGGGAACGGACAACTTCGGCTCGGAAGCCCGCGTGAGACTGGCCGTGCAGGGCTTCAGCGGGTTCCAGATCCCGGAAGAACTGCAGAGAGGCTATGGCTTCCCGGAGCTCAGCGAAGAAGACAGTCGGAAGATATTCGGACTGAACATGGCCAAATTGCTTAAGATAAATCCTGTTAAACGGGCTTGATTGCCTGCCGGATCAACAATAAAAGGGGTGCGAATGATGAATGTGAAAATGGAACACGAAGCTCTCTTCAGCCCGATAAAGATCGGGAATGTAGAAATCAAGAACCGTATCGCCATGACACCGATATGTACCCGCTACGGTGACGTAAGCGGCAACGTCGATGAGCAGTTCATAGCGTACATGAATGCCCGGGCCCTGGGCGGGGTGGGCCTCATCATCAATTCCCCGGTGAACGTGTCGGAGTGGGTCATGAAGCGCCGGACCATGGCACTCTGCCTCTATAACCAATCGCACTTCATCGGGTTGTCCAAGCTGGTGGAACAGGTGCACATGCTCGGCGCGAAGATGTTCTTCCAGATCAGCTTCGGGCAGGGGCGTCAGGTGCAGATCAAAAGAATCATTGACCCGACCGCGGACCCGGTGTCAGCGTCGCCGGTGGGATTTCGCATCAAGCGTGAGGGCCTACCGCTCAAGGCGCTGGAGCAGTTCAAAAAGCGGGGGCTGCCGCCGTTCATGGCCGACCACATGGAGGGGCCGATACCGCGAGAGGCGACCCTTCAGGAACTGGTCGCGTTTGAGAATGATGTCGCGAATGCTGTATTGCTGTCCAAGAACGAGTGTGGGGCTGATGGTGTGGAGTTACACTGTGCCCACGGCTACTTCGGCTTCTCGTTCCTGTCACCGAGGCTTAACCTGAGGCAAGACCAGTATGGCGGGTCTCTGGAGAACCGGATGCGATTGCTGAGAAACTGCTACAAGAAAGCGCGGGCGCTGGTGGGCCCGGACTATGTCATCGGGGTACGGCTGAGCCTGGACGAACATGTGCCCGGCGGGCTTACGCTACAGGACACAATCGAGATCTGCAAAGAGGTGGAGAACCTGGGCATGGATTACATCCTCTTCTCCGACGGCTGCTACGAGGCGTTCAAATATTTCGAGCCGGACGAAGACGGCACGATGCTGGATGAAGCCGCGGAGGTCAAGAAGGTTGTGAAGATACCGGTGATCACCCCTTCGATCCATGACCCGGACATGGCAGAGAAGGCGGTCGCGCAGGGCCAGACCGACATGATTGGGTTGGGCCGGGCGCTGCTGGCCGACGCGGAATGGCCCAACAAGGTGAGCCGAGGTGAGCTTCCGGTGAAGTGTATCCGGTGCAACGTCGGCTGCTGGGGGCGACTCCTGAAGGGATTGCCCATCAGGTGCACGGTCAATCCGGAGCTGGGCTTCGAGCAGTATGTAGCCAAATATCGGCCTCCCGCAGTCAAAAGAGAAGCCTTTAAACTGTGGTAAGGCAGCCGCTGTTTACTCGGCGACACAAGGGAAATCAGATAACGGCTATACTTCATCGTATCGAAAGCAATACCAATACCTTATCAAAGAGGGAATAGCTCATGGGACTCTTACCGGAGGATAAAGTCATTATTACGGTGGCTACCACCGGCGGTGTGGCTAAGACCAGGGATCGGAACGCCAATGTGCCCGAGCAGCCTGATGAAATTGCTCAGGCTGCTTACGAGTGCTGGAAGGAAGGTGCTTGTATCATTCACATCCATGCCCGTGACACAAACGGGATTCCTACCGGCGACCCGAATGTTTACAGTGAGATACACAGACGGATTAGGGAACTGGGCTGCGATATCATCATACAAGACACGACAGGCACTGGCCCCCAGGCAGCTGTCGATGACAGGATCAAATGCCTCCAGGCCAATCCGAAGCCTGATATGGCTTCTCTCGACATGGGGACTATGGTGCGAAACTCCGGTCCCTACAAGGGCACCTACACGATTCGGTATGGAGAAACTCTTGAAGATTGGGCAGTGAAAATGAAAGAGGCAGGGGTCAAGGCAGCGATGGAAGTATTCAACCCCGGAAACCTTCGGGAGGTAAGGAACCTGATCGCGAAGGGGTTGGTGGAAAAACCATACTACGTGGAATTTGTTCTAGGCCACGGGTACCATGGAGGTTGGGACGCCACCCCGAAGCATCTTATGTGGCTTATCGAGGATCTCCCCGAGCCCCAAGATACGATATGGAGTGTGCTGTCGATCGGAAAGGCCCAATTTTCCATCACATCGATGGGGATGATTTTGGGAGGAGCAGTCCGGGTCGGGTTTGAAGACAGCCTTTTTTACCGGAAAGGACAGCTCGCCGAAAGCAACGCTCAGGTGGTGGCCCGGACGGCGAGGTTCGCTAGGGAGTTGGGCAAGGACCCGATGACACCCGGGGAGGCAAGATTACTGCTCGGACTTAGCCTCTTCAGGGTTGAGGCGGCGGCATTAACAGCAAAAAAGGAGGAAGGAAAATCGTGACAACTATGTTCAGATTAGATGGCAAGGTGGCTGTGGTTATCGGAGGAGGAGGTGCAATCGGCAGTGCCATAGCATCTGCCTTGGCAGACCACGGTGCGAAGGTCGTCATTGCAAGCCGCACCATGAAAAAATTACAGGATGCCGCCAAGAAGATCGAGGCTGAAACCGGGTCAAAGGCGGCGTGCTTCGAGGCCGATGCCAACAGCGAAGAGAGCGTGATCAAACTGGCAGGGGAAGTCGTTTCAGCTTTCGGCACCGTTGATATACTCATCAATGCCTATGGATTGGCGACCAAGATGCCTGCCGACCAATTTTCGGCCGACACCTGGGACGCTTTGTTTGATCTCAATGTCAAAGGTGTCATGTTCTGCTGCCGCGAATTTGGAAAGATAATGATGAAGAACAAGAAAGGGAAAATCATTAATCTTTCTTCGGTCAGGGGCTCCAGAGCCACCTTGTGGGGTGGGAACCTGGGCTACTGTGCCTCCAAAGGGGCACTGGACATGATGACAAAGGCCCTGGCTTCTGAATGGGCGCCTTATAACATTAACGTCAATGCGATTGCACCAACCCTTGTTGCAAAACCAGAGGTTTTCTCAACGCGCTCACCCGAACAGATTGAAAAATATCTCGCTAATGTTCCCCTCAAGCGCGTCGCCGATCCTAGAGAAGTAGCAGGCACATTTGTTTTTCTTGCTTCGCCAGCTTCAGATTTTATCACCGGTCAGATCATATATCTCGACGGCGGGATGACGGCGATTGGTTAGCATTGGTTTCAATTGAGCCCTGAACACGAATAGCTATTCAAACAAAGAAGGTGACGAGATGAAGCTCGTGAAAAAAGGCCAAGGACAAGCGCCCAAGCAGGCCAAGCAGCACTTTAACCAGGGCGGGGTTACCAAAGTCAGTCAGGAGGATGGCACCACCAAACGCCTCCATGTGAGTGTCTCTCATTTTCTTCCCGGGGGCGGAGCGGACATGTACGCTTCACCGAAGGAGCGCATCTATTACGGCATCTCGGGCGCTCTGATGGTCAAAGGCAAGAGCGGGGATGAGTACCTCGTTGAGGAGGGAGACATCCTCTATATTCCTCCGGGTGAAGAGCGAAGCATCGAGACAGTTGGGACTTACCCCGCCACTATTTTGGTGGTTATCGTCAAGCTGGACTGATCGCGCAAGAGGATTAGCGTATGGAGGAGAACATGAGCCGAGTCGTGGTTGCGGGAGCGGGGGTGATGGGATATGGCATCGCCCAGAATTTCGCCCACGAAGGTTTCAAGGTCTCTCTGGTGGATATCTCCCAGCAGTCTCTGGACCGGGCCTTGAGATTCATGAAATCGAGCCTGAAGACCATGGCCGATGAGGGGCTCCTGAAAAGTACCGTCAACGATATTTTAGACCGTGTCACTTTTACCACGTCTCTTGAAGAGGGGGCAAGGGATGCGGATCTGGCGATAGAGGCTATTTTTGAACAAGTACAGGCCAAGAAGGACCTCTTTGCCCGTCTAGATGAGTATTGCCCTCCAGAGGCAATACTGACAAGCAACACCTCGTTCCTAAACATTTTTGATTTTCTCGAAACGTCGCGCCCGGAGAAGGTGCTGATTACTCATTGGTACGCCCCACCACATCTCGTCCCTCTCGTGGATGTGGTCGGAGGGCCCGAAACGAGCCCCAAGAGTATTGAGGACGTAGCTCGAATGCTGCGGCTGATAGGCAAAAGACCGGTTGTGATGAAGAAGTTTATTGCCGGCTATGCCGTAAATCGGATCCAGCATGCGCTGAACCGCGAGGTGAACTTTCTCCTCGACAATGGATACGTTACCCCGGAGGATTTGGATGAAGCGGTCAGGGTAGGCCTCGCATTCCGCATGATGGTCGTTGGCGTCGTTGCTCGATACGACTTTGGGGGTATCAGCATGAGGACTCGCCATCCGCCGGGGTTTCAAGAGGTGCCTCTCGATTACGAGTACAAGACACTCAAGAAACTGATTGACAGAGGGCACTTCGGCGTGAAGTCGGGACGAGGGTTTTACGACTACAGGGGTAAGAGCGAAGAGGAGATCTATCTCGAAAGAGACATCCGCCTGATTGAAATGGCGCGGACCTTGGAGAAGTTGGAAGAAAGGGGACCAATAGGATCGAGTTACACGGAAGACGGCAAATAGGATCACTAGTTTGAATCCTTGAATTGGAAACCGAATCAACTTGCTTCAGCCGTTCAGATAGTGAAACTTTTAGCCGATGGCAAGGCTCCCATCGCGAGGTGGGATCTGAAGGAAGCCGGAGGCCCATCGGCTCATGATATTCCGGGAAAGAGATACGAAGAACAAGAGGCTATCGCCAAAAGGCTTGCCGAAATCGAAGGTTGAGTAGAATAAAATGCAAGAAGAATGATTTTGTAACTGCTTAGATTGTCTATCTCGCCGGGGAGATGACAGCGATTGGTTTAAGATATGACAAGGTTTTATATGATTCCCTTTATCTTTTGGATCCTTCTAAGCTTTTTTGCGATGATATTTTCATACAAATTAGACTTAGGAAGTCTTCATAATCCAGGCCCTGGATTCACGCCCTTTTTATTGGGTCTCCTACTTTTGGCAGTTTCGCTTTACCCCATGATAAGATATTTTATGAAGAAGAAAGAAGCGGACGAAACCCCAAATGAGGTGTGCAGCCAAGTCAATTACAGGAAAATAGGTTTTGTATTGGCGTCCTTGCTCGGGTACTCATTCCTTTTCGAGAGATTAGGGTTTGTTGTGAGCACTTCAATTTTTTTAGTTCTTCTTTTCCGGGGCATGGGCAATAGCTGGATGTCGGTGTTAATTGGATCGGCTATAACTGTTTTTATAACCTATTTTATGTTCACATTTTTGGGAGTTAGATTCCCATAAAAAGTTTAATAGAGGGGTAAGATGGATATTTTTTCTAATATCCTATTTGGGTTCAAAATAGTTGCCGATCCTCTAAATTTATTACTTTGTTTTGTGGGGGTATTTCTCGGCACATTGATGGGAGTTCTTCCAGGAATTGGGCCGACAGCGGGAATATCCATGCTTCTTCCCATGACCTTTGGTCTTTCTCCGGAAAGTTCCATCATCATGCTTGCAGGAATTTATTATGGGACGCAGTATGGGGGTTCAACAACTTCCATTCTGGTTAATATTCCCGGTGAAGCCTCTTCGATTGTAACCTGTTTAGATGGATATCAGATGGCGAAGCAAGGGCGTGCTGGTCCTGCTTTAGGAATGGCTGCCTTTGGTTCTTTGATCGGGGGAACTTTCAGCATTCTCGCCTTGATGTTTTTGGCAGCTCCTCTCGCCCAAATTGCCGTAAAATTTGGTCCGCCAGAGTATTTTTCTTTGATTTGCATGGCGATGGTCAGCTCGGTCTATATAGCCGGAGGCTCGTTTATTAAGGCTGTCGTTATGATCATTGTTGGTCTTCTTTTAGGCACTGTGGGCATGGATCCAATTTTGGGAAGAACGCGCTTCACCTTTGGATCGGGGACTCTGATTGATGGAATTGGCTTGGTTCCGGTAGCGATGGGCCTTTTTGGAGTAAGTGAAGTGCTCATGAATCTCGAGGAGTCCTTAGAACGCGTCATGCTTAAAGTAAGGGTTAAAAATTTGCTTCCAAACCGCGAGGATTGGCGGAGATCAATCGGTCCTATTTCAAGGGGTTCTATCTTAGGCTTTTTTCTGGGTATTCTCCCAGGAGGAGGTCCAATCCTCGCTTCTTTCGTCTCCTATGCTGTTGAAAAAAAGATCTCTAAAAACCCAGAAGGCTTTGGCCAGGGGGCCATCGAAGGAGTGGCAGGTCCCGAAACGGCCAACAATTCGGCGTCAGGAGGCTCTTTCGTCCCACTTTTGGCCTTAGGGATTCCGTCTAACGTTGTGATGGCCCTTTTTATGGGTGCTTTAATTATCCATAATGTCACTCCAGGTCCCAACCTGATTGAACAGCATCCTGAAATTTTTTGGGGTGTTATTGCCAGTATGTATGTGGGAAATGTCATGCTTCTATTTTTGAACCTTCCCTTATTGGGTCTGTGGGTGCGACTGCTTAAGGTTCCGTATCGAATTCTAATGCCCTTGATACTCCTTTTTTGTGTGATCGGCTCCTATACTCTTAACAATAACATAGTGGAAGTGATCATTATGATCATATTTGGGGTCGTTGGCTATATCATGAAAAAATTTGACTTCGAGGCAGCCCCACTGATGGTGGCTTTCATTCTTGGACCTATGTGGGAGACATCCTTCCGCCAATCCCTCATTATGTCCGGTGGAAGGTTTTCCATTTTTTTGTTGAGTCCCATATCGCTTGTCACCTTGCTGATATCAATGTTTTTCATTGTCGTTATGGGGCTTTCATATTACCGCAAGGCAAAAGCGAAGGAAATCATTGTATGACGAGCGAATCCGTGGTAGTTTATTTAGCGCTTGCAGTTTTCGGCGTATTGTCGGATCTGCGGATCATTTGAGCTGCGGCAATAACGTCGGCAGGAGAACGAGGTTCTTTGACATTTTTGATCGAAGCCGTTGGGACGAGTACGATGGTTTAGTAGGTCAAGGAAGTGTCAAAACAAGAAATTTTGGGGTTGATCGAATGAAACTCAACCAGGGAAATGCCCTAATGACGAGGAAGAAAAACTCTTAAATTTGCTAAAAGGAGGGTCAACCATGAAAAAAGCAATGTTCAAAGATTTAGTTTATGCCTTTATCTGCCTTTCGCTAATCGTCGCATCTTTTAGCAGTTCTTGGGCCGCAGAAAAAAAATATCCATCAAGAACGATAGAAATCATCTGCTCTATGCCTCCAGGTGGACCTATAGACTTACTGGCCCGTATGTTGACAAGTAGATTCGAAAAGGAGTTCGGAATTCCGGTGGTTGCTGTGAACAAACCGGGCGGTGGGGGGAGCCTTGCAGGTGGAATTCTGGCCAAGGCCCCTCCTGATGGATACACCTTGGCACTTATGGCTGAAACTTCAATCCTTATGCCTATCTTGCTTAAAGAGGCACCTTTTACATTGAAAGATTTCAATGTTATTGGTCAAATTAATCAAGGATTCGCCACTTTTTTCGTTGTACCTCCGGATTCACCATGGAAAACATTTAAAGAATTTGTTGATTATGCAAAACAGAACCCGGGTGTAAGGTGTGGTCATCCACCAAATACAACGACCACTGCATTAAAAATGAGTTATATTAATAAAGCAGCCAAACTTGGATTGGTAGGTGTTCCTTTTAAAAGCGATCCTGAAGTCTATACCGCTATTCTGGGGAAGCACGTTCCAATCGTGGCTGCCGGGGTATCGGGACTTAAAGGTCTATCTGAAGCAGGAAAAGTAAGGGTCCTTTTCAGTTTCTACCCTGCCGCGGATATAGGGTTAGACCCGGCCATTCCTAACTATAAAACCTTCTTTGGAGAGGAGCCGATTGATTTTCCGGCACATCTGTGGGCCCCTGCGAATACTCCGATCGAAACTGTTCGAACTCTCAGGAGCGCTTTGGAAAAGATTGTAAAGAGTTCAGGGTTTGAAAGTGATTTGGAAAAAATCCAGCTTAAGCCTTACTTCATGGACGGAGATATTATCATGAAGAAAGTATTGCCAAATAGTGAAAAAAATCTCAAAATAATCCTAACGGACATTGGATTAATGAAGTAGATTTAGAATATAATAAGAGCTTTGAAATATACCCTCTCTTTGTCATTCCCGCGTAGGCGGGAATCCAGAAGGTCTTGAAAATACTGGATTTCTGCTTCCGCAGGAATGACGATTTGCCGAATTTCAAGAGTAATTCAAAGTTCTCATAATGATAAATTTTGACGACCTCGTAAAAAGCTCGAAAATAAGCTTTTCTGCCATTCATGCTGCGTATCACGTATTGGATAAACTCCGGTAAAAATGTAGAGTTTCCTATTAGAACCGGAATTTTGCCTTTTAGATGTTCCCCTGTTTTTGATAGGGCAACGTCTGATAAGTTGCGGATTCAAACTACAACCCTCTAAGGGGAAACCCAACAGAAGCAACTTCACATTAAAAATAATAGGGAAAGGGGAAAAACATGAAAATGAAGAGCGTGTGGATGGATGAGATGAACTGGACCGAGGTGGAGCAGGCCATCAAAGACGCCGGAGGCATAGTCCTTATACCCAATGGCTGCTTAGAGCAGTGGGCCCACCTGCCCGTCGGCTGTGACAACTACCAAGTCATGGGCCATGCAAACAAGGTAATCGAACTGGCTCAGGAAGATAGTGAGATAAAGCAAATAGTTGTGCTGCCACTCCTGCCTATGGGATGCCAACCCTATATGGCTGATTTCCCGGGCACGATATCCGTCAGACATTCCGTGATGCACGAATACTACAAGGATATTGCGGAAAGCCTTATCAAGCAAGGAGTATCCAAGTTTATCTGGATGTGCGGACACTCGGGAAACCTGCCTCCGCTCATTAATGCGGGGCGAGAGTTGAAGGAGAAGTACGGCGTGTTAAATGTCCTTGACCGGTGCTGGGTCACTAACTGGGAGCACAGAGGACCGCGCACACCCGCCGAGCTATCACGCGGAGGCCATACCAGCGGCAGCCTCGCCCTGCCCATGCTATCGGACGAAACTCTAAAGCGCACTCTGCCGCAGAAGAAGGTGTGGATGACCGAGGGCAGATCAATACATGGATGGAGCGGAACAGACGATTTTACCAACCCTCGCTTCGACGATTCTCTGGGTCTGCTTACCGCTAAACTTAAGACGAGTCTAAATAGCCAGGGCCAGCCCATGACAGTCTATATGGTCGGCGCTTTCCAGGAGGCAACACCTTATGGCGGGTTTGGCGACCCCACGAACCAAAATGTGGAAGACGGCCGTCACGCACTGGAAGCTGCCGCCAAGCATACTATTGCCATTATCAAAGCAATAAGCAAGATTAAGGTCCCTCTCAAATCGAGCCCGAGCGCGGATGTAAATTAGTTGGCTCAAAAATATGCAATCGGGGCCTCAAGGACGGGCGCGTCGAAAGGAGCATAGTCAATGGCTAAAGGGTTTAAATGTTATGTGCAGGCGCTGAGAAAGCCCAAGCCAACCAAAGAGCCATCGCCCTATCGATGGAAGGAGGTAGACCAGAAGGTAAAAGGGAGCCGCGAGGTTCTCTATGGATTATGCGGCTCCTGTAAGAAGGTGGAATGTGCTACGCTGGTGCATCTGGAAGATGGCATCGTTACCAAAATCGAAGGTAGGCCGGGAGTACCGCCCAACTACGGACTTCTTTGCGACCGAGGCAACTCGGAGATTATGAGTCTATATAACCCGTATCGTGTCAAAGCTCCACTCGTCCGCACCAATCCGGATAAGGGCCTGGATGTTGACCCGATGTGGAAGGAAGTAACCTGGGATGAAGCCTTGAATCTGGTTGCGGAACGCCTGAAGCAGGTCAGAGGGAAAGACCCCAGGGGCCTGGTGGTATGCACCGGGGAGGGGAATGAAGAAGGCATGCTGCGGAATGTCTTTTGCAGCGCGTTTGGCACGCCCAATTTAATCTCATCCCGTGGTCCCCTCTGTACCATTCATTATGCCTCATGCTTGGTTCATGCCGACTTCCCGGGATCTGTTGTTGACTCGGAGTATTGCCAGTACCACGTCAGCTTCGGTGGTTCGCTCGGCCCTAATATTGCCGCTACGGGACAAACTCGCCGGTTCACCAAAGCCATGGAGCGTGGCATGAAACTGGTAGTCGTGGATCCGCGCTGTTCCTATGAAGCCTCAAAAGGTGAGTGGATTCCCATTCGCCCGGGGTCAGATTTTGCTTTTCTACTGGCAATGGCCCATGTCATTATGCACGAAGGCCTCCGGTACGATAAATGGTTCTTGAAAACCCGCTCTACTGCGCCCTACCTCATTGGGCCAGATGGTAATTACTATAGAGACAATCAGGCCAACAAACCGATGATGTGGGATGCCGTGAAAAACTGTGCCGAAACCTTTGATTCCAATTTTGAGGACATAACCTTAACCGGTACCTACACGGTGAATGGTACCGAATGCCGCACGGCTTTTGATCTGGTAAAGGAGGAATTCGCCAAATATACCCCGGAATGGGCAGAAAAGATCTGTACCGTGCCGGCGGAAACAATACGACGCGTTGCCAGCGAATTTGTTGAAAACGCGCGGATTGGCAGTACTATTGAGATTGATGGATTCACTTTTCCTTTCCGGCCTGTCTCAATCCGGGTTTTCCGTGGCGTCACTAACCACAGAGGCGGAACCTATGCCGACCTCACCAGTAAAATCATCAACATGCTGGTTGGAAACATCGAGGTTCCGGGTGGGGTTGTAGGTGATGGACTAAGAGGCCCAGTAATGGCACCAGATAAAGACGGGGTGGTAAAGCCAATCAAAGAGGCAATACCAAAACCATTTAAATTCCCACCGGAACACATAGATTGCCATGAATTCTATCCGAACAAACATACCGGGCCACATCTAACCGCAAAGGCTATTCTTGAACCTGAGAAGTATCACCACAACTACTTGATAGAAGCATGGATGAACTTGGCGGGAAATCCTATCAGAAAAACCGCTCAGCCACAGGTCTACCTTGAAGCCTTCAAGAAAATACCGTTTATGGTTTCCGTGGCTTATCATATGGATGAATCCGCCATCCTCTCTGATGTGGTGCTACCAGACAACGGTGCTCTCGAGAGACTACTGGTAAAGGTGGTCAAACCTGCCAGTCAAAATACAAACAGAGAAGTATCTGGACTGCACCAGGTGTATATACGACAACCTGTCCCAACCATCTTTAACACGAAGGACATGGATGACATCCTCCAGGAACTGGCGGAAAGGATAGGAATTCTTTACGGCAAAGATGGCCTCTACGACCATCTTAACCAAACGAAGGCGCTAATACTTGACGATGGTCTGTCGATAAAGGAGGAAAATAATCTCGAGCTCGACAGAAGGCATACGCTGGAGGAAATATACGACAGACAGCTTAAGAGTTGGAAACACGATGGTCGCGGGATTGACGAATTAAAGAAAAATGGAGTGTTTACACACTGGGGATTGGAGAAAGATTTTTACCATTATTACTATTTCCCCGGCAATAAGACTAGGCACCCGTTCTATTTTCAGCATCTCAAAAACGTTGGTGATGAGTTACGTGCCAACCTGAAGAAACACAATTTATCCTTCCCCGGAATCGACGATCCGAACTATATTTTTGACCTCTACCACCCCATACCCCACTGGGTAGAAAACTCTGAATTCAGGGCTCCTGAAGAATTTGATTTGTGGGTGATCAGCTGGAGAACGCCGTATTTCTCAAATGACTCCTGTAACGTGTTGGGGAACCCCTGGCTCAAAGAAATTTCCGAGAAAGATCCCTTTGAAGAGGGTGTGTACCTGAACTCAGCCACGGCTCGACGCAAAAACCTCAAGGACGGGGACACCATCGTTGTGGAGTCACGCTACGGTAAAGCCGAAGGCACACTGCATACTACGGAGCTCTTACACCCTGATGCTGTGGGGATACCAGGCTGTGGCGGTTTAGGCACGATACAGTCTAACCCCGTAATGAGAAGAGGGACGCACTGGAACTCGCTGCTTCCATTGGACGACAAGACCTTCGACCCTATTAGCGCCGGCATAGAATGCTCGCCACGCGTAAAGGTGTACAAGAAGGAGTAGGCAGAGATGAGATATGGAATTGTTATCGACCTTTCGAAGTGCGTCGGATGTAATAGCTGCACCGTTGCCTGTCGAGCCGAGCATGGAACACCGGCAGGCATTCAGTACCACAAGGTCAGGAAGTACGAGGTCGGGAAATATCCCGCGGCAAAGATGAAGTTTCTGCCCATGCCCTGTATGCACTGCCAGGACCCACCATGCCTTAGGGTCTGCGCCACAGGTGCCACATATCAGCGTGATGATGGTCTTGTGCTTATCGATGATAAAAAGTGCATGGGCTGCAAGTATTGTGTGTTGGCATGCCCTTATGAGAGCCGGCAGTTGATTGAGGTTATAGAAAGCTATTATTCCGGGAACAATCCTACGCCGTATGAAGTGCTAAAACAGAAAGATCTCAAGAAGGGGGTGGTGTGCAAGTGCGACTTCTGCGCGGCCAGGCTGGCCGTAGGCCATTTGCCAGCCTGTGTTGAAACCTGTCCTGCGCAGGCGAGAGATTTCGGTGATATAGATGATCCGGGAAGCCAGGTCTCCAGGCTTATCGCTGCCAATGGAGGAACCCCGCTCAGAATCGAGCTCGGCACTAAGCCTTCGGTATATTACATTAAGGGCTAAAGGAGATAAATTATGTTCCGTGCAGAGAGGCAGCAAAGTTGGGGCTGGGTGATAGCGATTTATGTCTTTCTGGCTGGAGTCGGTGGCGGAACTTTCCTGTTCAGTTTTGTTTTTGCCGTTATGGATATGTATAGACCGGTAGCAAGGGTGGGTGCCCTTATCGGCCCGTTGCTGGTATTATTCGGTACCTTCTTCTTACTCTTCGACCTCGGCTCGATAACCAAGGCTTACCGGCTGTTTACCACGGCATCAACATTATTAACATCATGGATGGCCAGAGGCGCCTGGATTCTGGCAGCTTTCATTATCTGCGGTCTGGCATATGCCTTACCCTCGTTCGAACTATTTAACTGGCTGCCCTGGACCCAAACGTCAGGTCTAAGGCAAGGCATCGGTATCGCCGCTGCGTTACTGTCAATTCTGGTAGTCGTCTATCCGGGATTTCTTTTAGGCGTAATAACGAGCATACCGCTCTGGAATACACCGGCTTTGCCGCTGCTTTTCTTTTTATCGGGCTTAGATACCGGGATAGGTGTTCTCGCTATTGTCTCCCTCTCCTTTCCGGCATCACTCGGCGCTGCTGGTTTCCACCTGCTGGGCGCCGCCGTCGAACTGGCGCTTATCTTATTGTTGATGATTGTGCTTGGGGCTTACATTGACATAGTCCGCCAGTCCGGAGTCACTGCTTCAGCATCCGTCCAGCTTCTGAAAACGCCAATATTCATCGGCGGAGTGATAATATTGGGCCTGATAGTACCCTTTGGTTTGTCACTCTTAAGCCTTTTCGTATCTGACGAGCTGACCATTCGTACTTTAGGCGGCATAACCGGCACGTTCGTGCTGGTTGGAGGGTTACTGCTGAGGTATAGTGTGATTAGAGCCGGAGTACGTATTAGTGTGAGATAAGCTGTGTCATTTAGTTCCAAAGTGAGATTAATTACCAATTACTAATATATTCAAAAAGCAATTTCCTATCACTTACAATAAGGAGGTTATGAGATGAATCAAATTAATGATTTTCCAACAATGCCTAAGTTTGAGGAGTATAAGAAAAAGTTTGAGAAATACCTGATAATGGAGCGGAAGAATGGGATTCTTTTGGTGAGAATGCACACGGATGACGGGTCGGTGATGTGGTCTCCCTGGATGCACCGGCAACTAATCGACGCATGGGCAGCAATTGGCGGAGATCTTGAAAATGAGGTTATGATTCTGACAGCTACCGGTAAATATTGGTTTGCAATGCACGATAAAGAGGCCTTTAGAGAATGGGATAAAGGAGGCGACCCTGACACACGTTACGATGGTTTACGCAGACCGTTAAAATCTGTTGAGAATTTTCTTTATGGTATTGATATCCCAACAATTGGGGTTCTTAATGGACCAGGCCCTTCACATACGAATTTTGCTTTTTTGTGTGATATTACGTTATGCGCACCTGATGTTGTAATTCGGGACCATCATTTTTCAGGCGGGCTTGTACCAGGTGACAGTATAGGTCTTTTACTTCAGGGGTTACTTGGGGCCAAACGTGCTGGGCCTCTTCTTTATTCAATAAACCACTTAACTGCGCAGCAGGCGCTCGAGTATGGACTTGTAAATGAAATCCTTCCACGAGAGAAGCTTCTGGACCGTGCCTGGAATATTGCTGAGGAGATAATGAAGCAACCGCGTTCGATAAGGCGCATGACTTCACTTTTGGTGAAGCGACCTATAAGGCGCCTGATTTTTAACGACTATCAGCAACATATTACAAGTGAGATGTATGCTTATGTTTTGCAGGGGACAGGACATGAGACTGAAAAATTGCGTTCTAAGTTTACAGAGGCTGAGAAGGGATTAAAAAAGGAGCTCGATGAGAAAGAAAAAGATAAGAATAAATAATTCCTGAATTAGTGGCACGGAATCCGTTTAAATTAATATCTGATAATAAATGATATTTATTGTATTCATCTAACCCTGAAGTTACCCTTGGCAGGTAAAGATGAAGCCTGTGCAATTTATCATCAAAGATGGTGATGAGCATGAGATGCTACCTTCAACATAGCAAGCTTTCGTTTCCTGTGAGAGAAATAGGTTCCATAAAAAAATATGCCGAGGATCGGGTTCTTTCCGCCAGGCACGGAATTGTCCTCCAAGTCTTGGAATTCCGAAATCTTGCAGTAAGCAGCAAATGCCGAATTTGAAAAGGAGATAAAGGATATGTCCACCCGGCCGATTAAAAAGGGAAAAAAGAACGGAACTAATAAAGAGGATGGGGCCCAGGGAGAAAAGGTCTTTAAGACCCTTTCCGGATACCTCGTGCCCAACGTCTTCACAGCCGAGGGCTTGAAGAATTTCGATGCGACGCGGGAGTTGGGCCTTCCGGGGGAATATCCCTTTACGAGAGGAATCTCAAAAGAGATGTACCGAAAAAAGCTCTGGACAATGAACCAATATTCGGGATTCGGGACTGCCAAAGAAACAAATGAGCGGTACAAATATCTAATCGCTAAGGGAGGTTCGGGGGTGGGTATCGCTCTGGACCTACCGACACAGCTCGGTATGGATTCAGACCATCCCCAGGCCGAAGGTGAAGTCGGGAAGACAGGGGTGGCCATCGATTCGTTGCGGGATGTTGAGATTCTCTTGCAGGATATTCCCTTGGACCGGGTAGGGATCATCCGCACCACCGCCAATGCCATCGGTCCGATTGCATTGGCTTGGTTCCTGGCCATCGGGGAAAAGAGAGGGTTTCTTCCCGCCAGTTACAATGTGCGGCTACAGAATGACGTTCTCAAGGAATTTGTCGCCCGGGGCACCTATATCTTTCCCCCGGGGCCGTCGGTGAAGCTGGTCATCGACACCATGGAGTATTGCACCCGCCATGTTCCACACTGGCTTCCCCTGACCGTCTGCGGCAGCCATATGAGGCAAGCCGGAGGGAAAGTAAAGCATGAACTGGGGTTCGCTTTTGCCAATGCCATCGCCTACGCAGATGAGGCCCTGCAGCGAGGATTGAAGATCGAAGATTTCTCGCCCACTCTGACCTTTCATTTTTCGATCCACAAAGACTTCTTTGAGGAGATCGCAAAATTCCGAGCGGCCAGAAAAATCTGGGCCAAGTTGGTGAAAACCCGGTACCATTCCGACCATGCCGAGTCCCAGAAGCTGCACATCAGCGCCTACACGGCCGGGGTTACGCTGACGGCTCAGCAGCCCTTGAATAATGTGGCCCGCGTTACCCTACAGGCGATGGCCGGGGTTCTTGGAGGCGTTCAATACATGGCCACATCTTCTTACGACGAAGCACTCTCCCTCCCTTCCGAGGAGGCTGTTACCGTCGCTCTGCGCACCCAGCAGATCATTGCCCATGAGAGCGGTGCGGCCAATATTGTAGATCCGCTGGGGGGGAGCTATTTCATAGAGCACCTCACCGCTGCCATTGAAAAAGATGTATGGGCTGTCTTGGAAGAGGTGGAGAAAAACGGAGGGGCGGTTCGGGCCATCCAGGAAGGGTTCTTCCAGCATGAGATTATCCAATCTGCTTCGGAAACGCAGCGCGAAATTGACCGGGGAGAGCAGGTCGTCGTGGGCGTGAATCGCTATCAGGCTGGAGAGATCGAGATGCCCAGTTTCCGAATCGATCCTGCCGCGGAGAAAGACCAGATTGAGAGCCTAAAGCAATTGAAACGGGAACGGAACCAGCGGGCCGTGCAACAAAGCCTGGAGGAGATTCGCCTCGCCGGGAAGAAAAACGAGAATCTCGTTCCCTCCTTCATAGAAGCTGTGAAGGCCTATGCCACCGTTGGAGAGATTTGCGGGGTGTTGCGTGAAATCTATGGAGAATACAAAGAACCACTTTCCTATTTCCGGTAATCTGATAAACTTTTCATTTATATAGAGGGGGATTCCATTGTCGGCGTCAATTCTATCTCGACTATCATCGTTCGTAAATGAAACTTCTCCCATAGACATTCCTTCCGGGGTGAAAGAGCAAGCTAAAATCCGCATCATCGATTTTCTAGCCGCGCTGGGATTGGGCATGCGTTCAGGGGTTGGGAACCCCCTCTTGAACTTTACCCGAATCCCCTCCTTGCCCGAGGCCGCCATCCTGTTTTCCAGACGGCACGCCCCCTCAGCACACGCCGCCGCCTGTAACACCTTCACGGCCAACTCCTCGGGCATGGAAGACGGAAGCAGGTTTGCCGGGGCGCACCCTTCCTCAGGTATCATCCCGCCCGCTCTATCGGCGGCGCAGACGGTCAGGGCATCCGGAGCGGATTTGATTGCTGCGGTAGTCTTGGCTTATGAGGTTTACCTGCGCATCGGGTATGCCCTCTATCCCCACGACCTTCGAAGAGGGTTTCAGCCCAGCGCCATCTTGTCCCCCTTGGGGTCGGCCGCGGCCGCCAGCAAACTCCTAGGGCTCGATTTTTCCGCCATTAGATCCGCTCTTGCTTTGGCCTGCCTTTCTTCCGCTGGCCTGATCGTTGCCTTCGAAGCCTATCCTTCCAAATGCTATCAAATCGCCCGGGGCGTGAAGGGCGGGTTCGAAGCGGCCCTTCTGGCCCACGACGGCATGCCGGGCCCTGAACGCGCTTTGGAAGAAGGCTTCTTAAAGGCCTATGGAGGAGTCGAAAAAGTGGACTTGGAAGGTTTGGGGGCCCGGTTCCTTATCTCCGAGAGTTATTTGAAAATTCACGGGGGCTGCCGCCATATCCACCCCTGCATCGACGCCGCTCTTTATCTGAGAAACGAAGAAGGGGTGCGGCCGGAAGAGGTGGAAGAGATATTCGTCAAGACAACCTCCGCTGCCCACACCATGGAAAAAGAGGAAGTTCGGTCCGCTTTCGACGCTCGCTTCAATACCCCTTTTCTGGTTGCCGCTGCCCTTACGGAAGGTGAAGTCTCCGAGCGCCAAATCACTGAAGCATTACTGCAGGACGAAAGGATCAAAACCCTCTGCCGCAAGACAAAGGTCGAGGTAGATCCGGAACTGGACAAGAATTATCCGGCCCAGCGGGGCGCTAAGATCCGCGTAAGAGCCAAAGGTGGGCGGACCGTGAACCGGCGCGTCGATTTTCCGCTGGGGGAACCGGAAAACCCTCTTTCACTGGAAATGGTGGAGGAGAAGTTCAAAAAAGCATTAGTGGGCGTCGTAGAGCAAAGTCGTATCTGCTTTCTCTACGATTTTTTACAGGACCTGGAAAACCAGAAAAGTTTGGCTCCTTTTTTTGAGGCCGTCACGAAAGAGTGAAGAGTTTAAAATGACAAAATGCAGATGCCTCATCTCGGTAGCTGAAAGTACCTGTGTCGCCGTGAGGCGGAGGGGAGAGCAAACGAAAACGAACATGCAGTTCATAAAAAATCGGAAAATGAAAAGGGAATGGAGGTCGTTCCATGTTGGATGAAGAACGAGATTGGGGAACGGATCTCATCAGCCTGCCTCGCTCCCAGTGGACTCTCGGGAACCTATTGACGGAAAAGGCCGAGAGAAATAAGGGGAAAGTATTCTTATTCTACCAAGATCAATCCTTCACATATGATCAATTCGAAGAGAAGGCAAACCAGGCGGCCTCGACCCTCATATCCTTGGGGGTGAAAAGGGGGGACAAGGTGGGCGTCCTGCTTTCGAATTGTCCTGAGTTCCTCTTTCTGTGGTTTGGGATCGCCAAGATGGGCGGTGTGATGGTTCCCTACAACACCGAGTGGAAAGGGGAGCTTCTCTCTTTCATCCTTCAACATTCCGATACACGAGGGATGATCGTGCAGCAAGAGTTCTTTCCGCAACTGCAAGAAGTACTTTCCAAACGCCACCCCTTGGACTTTCTCGTTATCCATCGCGGGAAAGATGATCCGTTACCTTCGGGCACATCCGATATCAGAGATTTCTTCTCGGGACCGGGTCGTTTTACTGCACCGCCCATATCTCCCGATGATCCATTTCAAATTATGTATACTTCCGGTACCACTGGCCGCTCAAAAGGAGTAGTGCGCAATTCGTCCTACGTCATCCTTGGAGCACTGCGAGCGATCCGGATTTTCGGGTATAATTCAAACGATACATTTTACACCCCCCTTCCGCTCTTTCATGGTAACGCTCAGAGTCTGACCACCCTGCCTGCCTTGGTGGTCAACGCCAAATTGGTAATCGGCAAACGATTTTCTGCCAGCCAATTTTGGCAGGATATCCGAAAATACCACGTGACTACTTTTAACTACATCGGCGCCATGCTTTCGATTCTTTATAAGCAAACGCCCACCGATCAGGATACCAATCATTGTGTTCGGTTTGCCAGAGGTGCAGGGGCGACGGCCGATATGATTTTGAATTTCGAAAAAAGATTTCATGTGGAACTTGTCGAGTCCTATGGGACGACAGAAGGAGGACGTATTCAGAACCGGCCTGGGATAAGGAAGATCGGATCTATGGGCTGGCCGCCCTACTATAACGAAGCCAAAGTCATGGACAACGATGATAGGGAACTTCCCTCGGGGAAGATCGGTGAACTGTGTATCCGTCCCAAGGATCCCGAGGAAAAGTGGGTGGAATATTACAAACAACCTGAGGCCAGCGCCGAAAAAATGAGAAATGGATGGTTCCGTTCGGGGGACTTGGTTCTTAAGGATTATGATGGATTTTATTTCTTCAAGGGGCGAAAGGTGGATGCTATCCGCCGGCGAGGGGAGAATGTTTCAGCCCAAGAGGTGGAGACGGTAATCACCGCGCATCCTGTAGTGCAGGAGTGCGCAGCTTATGGTGTTCCCTCGGAACTTTCAGAGGAAGATATCATGGTGGCCGTAACTCTGAAGCCGGGACAAACGATTACTCCTGCCGCGTTCATTCATTATTGCCAGGAAAACATGGGCCGTTTCATGGTTCCCCGTTATGTGGAATTCATGGATGATCTTCCCAAGACTGCGAGTTTGCGCATTGAAAAGTATAAATTGAAAGAGCGGGGGATTACGAAGAATACCTGGGATCGCGAGAAAAATAACCTGTTATGAAAACCATAGGGGTGGAAAAAATGAAAAAAATTCGCGTACTGGTTGCCAAAGTGGGATTGGATGGCCATGACCGAGGTGCCAAGGTCATTGCCGCGGGGCTGCGGGATGCGGGCATGGAGGTCATCTATACGGGAATCCGGCAGACCACGGAAGCGGTGGTTTCCATCGCCGTTCAGGAAGATGTGGACGCTATCGGCATCAGCTGCCTCTCCGGCGCCCACATGACCGTTTTCCCGAAGATCGTTCGCCAACTCCGGGAAAAGGGGGTTGCAGACATCTTGATCTTCGGCGGGGGAATCATCCCCAAGAACGACATTCCCGAACTGATGAAAATCGGGGTAGCCAAGATTTTTCTTCCCGGCACTCGGGTGGAAGACGTGGTGTCGTATGTACAAGAGATCTTTCCCGGCTGAAGGGTGCGGAGGTCATTCGGGGAAACTGTTCAAGATTATCGGGGAGCTTGGAAATGAGGAAGTTGCGGGATGTCGTGGTAGCTGGGGTCGGTTTGACGCGATTTGGCAGCTATGATGGGGAGAAGGGACGACCGTACAAAGATTTTTATGAACTTGGGAGCGAGGCGATCCGCCAAGCATTGGGAGATGCCGGGATATCTTGGCCGGATATTCAAGCGGCCTTTTGCGGCAGCGTCTATTGCGGAACCGCATCAGGCCACCAGACCATCGCAAGGATCGGTCTGACGGGGATTCCCATCGTCAACGTGGAAAATGCGTGTTCAAGTGGATCCTCGGCCTTTCGCCTCGCTTACCAATCGGTAGGGGCGGAACTCTATGACGTCGCCATCGCTGTGGGTTTTGAAAAGATGCCGAGGGGATTTATCAAGAGTACGTCTTGGCCGGAATGGCAGAGGATGATGGGCTTTAATGTCCAGCCAGCGGATTATGCATTGGAGACCGTGAGATACATGGAGGAGTGCGGTGTCACTATTGAGGACTTCTCTATGGTAACAGTGAAAAACCGGAAAAACGGCGCCCTCAATCCTCTGGCTAGGTTTCAAACCCCTGTGACGATGGAAGAGGTCCTCTCCTCACGTATGATTGCCAAACCTCTGCGTCTTCTCCATGCCTGTCCTCTCGCTGACGGCGGCGCCGCTGTGATACTCTGCAGCAGGGAACAGCTGAAATCGAAGAACCGAGTGGCTACAGTGGCGGCGTCGGTTCTCACCAGCGGCACCCATGGTCATGCCAAAGGGGGTGGGAGCGTGCTAGTGCATACTCCGAGCAATGTGGAGATCAGTGCTCAACAGGCCTGGGAGGAGTCCGGGTACGGACCGGGGGATATGGACGTCGTTCAGGCCTATGATACGATGGCGTCCAGTGAACTTTGGGATTTGGAGAAGATGGGGTTCTGCGGAAAGGGAGAGGCGCCACGCCTGCTGCGCGAGGGAGCTTTTGATATTAGCGGCACGCTTCCGGTCAACACAGATGGGGGGCTCATGTCCCGTGGGCACCCGCTTGGGGCCACGGCCTTGGCACAGATTATCGAGATTTACAAACAGATCCGGGGAGAAGCCGGCCCCCGACAGGTCCCTGGGGCGATGATCGGCTTGGCACATGTAATGGGCGCAGGTTCAAACAGCGGCGTTGTCATTCTTAAGAGGTGAGCCCATGGATACTTCGAAAAAAAAGATTCCCCTACGAGAAAAGTTATGGACCTACTCGGCAGATCAAGAGGGAGGCCCTCGGCTTATAGGAAGCCGATGTCTGGATTGCGGGGAGATTTTTTTCCCAGCGAGGAATGATGGTTTTTGCACGCACTGCCAATCAGACAACTTCGAAGAGATTCAACTGAGTCCTCACGGAAAGATCTATAGCTTCACGATAGTAATGCAGAGGCCTCCCGTTTATTACCGCGGGGCTGTCCCATATGCCATTGGTTATGTCGAACTGCCGGAAGGGGTTCGGGTAGAGACTCTTTTTTCCATAAACAACTTGGAACAGTTAAGAATCGGGTTGGATGTCGAGCTTGTGATTGAAAAGCTGTATGAAGATGAAGAGGGGAATGAGATCCTTACCTACAAATTCAAACCATTGGCTCAGTAAAAAAGACAGGCGCTGTGCTTGGCAGGGGCAGAGCGAGCGCAAGCCCTCATTAGGTAGGCGTTTTTCAATACTTTGTCTATGGGACCACCATCAATACTCAGGAGGTAGGAACGCTAAAAGCCGTAAAACCAACATTTTGGCACTACAAACGACATTTTGACAGGCCATCGCGTATAAGAATTTGATATTATTATATATGCATTTTTCAAGTTGGCAAAAAAGGGCAAATTTTGTAAAAAGTCATGAACTTGGGGTAAGAAACACTCCCGCCTGTCAAGAGCAAATAGAATTGTCCGGTTTTGTAGCAAATGAATTGTCCGCTTTTTCTGTTCAAGAAGGATGTCCTTTTTTTGAGCAGGAGGTGAGCGGCGGACCCACGCATACCTCTGAGCAGGAG
>Ga0247841_10004786_pt1 | contig 22760 bp, 28 predicted proteins | sample LaCruzMarch2015__2_FD_192410 | JGI IMG/M metagenome (GOLD analysis project Ga0247841, IMG submission 192410) | Freshwater microbial communities from meromictic Lake La Cruz, Castile-La Mancha, Spain - LaCruzMarch2015_18m | ecosystem: Environmental > Aquatic > Freshwater > Lake | place: Spain... | reverse complement strand
CGCAAGCCGCGCCTTCGCATTTTGAATTAGTGTTGCACAAATACGGACTCGCGCTCAAATCCGCCGGAAGATAGTAAACTTTTCCTTTTATATTCGCCGCTCCAAGCCATTCCGCGCTCGAGCACAAATGTTTTCCAACATTCGCGCACGCCGTTCTCGCCGAAGTTTGAGTGACGCTAACCCACGGCGTTTTTCCCGTCGCGCTTCCCGCCGCAGTTGAATTAATTTGGTATGCCTCATACTGGTCAATGCAATATCCACCGAGTTTGTCTATATAACTCATGTTTTGATACGGACAAGTTCCCGAACCTTTCCAGCTTATCTGCGAATATCCTGTGCTCGCGCTTCCGAAGTCCATTATCGTCGACGTATAATTTCCCTGTTTAACATAACTCGTATTCGTCGCGTCGGTATAATTCAAATAAACATAAGCTCCAGTTGAATTATACAGCGTGTTGTTGAAAGTTCCCGAGCCCAGCGAGCTCCCGTAATACTGGTAAAGAAAAGCGCTCGCTCCCGTTACGACGACCAAAACAATTAATGCAGTTATGATTATCATTAGTAATTTTTTCGCACTTTCTCTTTTCATTTTAAAATTAAATTTCATTTCATACCTCCTTTCAGTTGAGAATTTGTAAAAATTCTCAAGCCCTGATTCGGCAGGGCTTCCCCTAAAAATATTTTTTCTTCCAAAGTTATTTTGTTTAGTTTAGTTTTCATTTTCTATTCTCTTTATTTAATTTAGAATTATCAAAATCTTCTTTTGTCAGCAAAACATATTTGTAAACAGATTTAATCAGATGATTGCTCACTGAAAAAGGAGTATCTCTTACTTTTTCATAATATGTATAAAGAATTGTTTTCACTCCTTTTTTTTCTAAACTCTCTATTACTGGCACAAAATCACTGTCAGAAGAGATTAGAACAATTCTCTTAACATTCGGATAATCTAATGGAACGCTCATTAAATCCATCGCCAATAAAATGTCTACTGCTTTTTGTTTGTAAATAAAATTTCCTTCTGATTTTAATCTTTGGCATCTTCCCTCTCTGATTACAACGCCCCCATTTCTTAGCTTATCTAAAAATTTTTCATACCCCTCTTTTTTCTTCTCTTCCTCCGCTGTAGGAATAGCGCTTTGGAACGGCGGAGCAGTGTAATAAAAAATACCGTTAGAATTAAGTTTCTGTTTTTTTGACAAGCTCTCTGAAAACTTTATCAAATTATATACTAAATACTTTCCTTTTCCAAAATGTTTTGACAGCTTAGATAAAAAATTCGCATCTATAAACACTAAAGTATCACAAAAAAAAGACTCATCCGGCAACTCTTGCGAATTGCCGGGGTATATGTTACTACCATCAACATTCAAAGGTTTATAAACTTTTTCTTTCATCATATTATTTCTCCAGCATTTATTATCAGACCAGTCGAGTAATTCACAAGCCACGAATATCCTGAATTAGTTAAATTAGATTCTAAAGATTCTAATTCATTCTGCAAAACTGTTTGTTCATCAGAAGTCAATGCTGAAATAATAACTACTGAGCTGATTAACAAGATGCCTAAAATTCCAATCAGCAAAAACTTATTTCTCATCCAATTATTTTTTATTTTTTTATTTTCTTTTTTAGTTTTCATTCTATAAGCTCTAAAATTAATTTAATTATTTTTTCAAAATCTTCTTTATTTTTTTCAAAAAAATCCGCAGGAATATCTTCCCCGTAATATTCCAGCCGGTTTCTAAAGAAAGACATCTGCTGGATTAAAATCGCCTCTTTTTCAAAATCAGGATTTTCTTTTAAAAAATAACTAATCAGGCACTGATGATTTTTGCTCCTCATCCCATGTTTTAGCAAATAAGCAACTAGCAACTCTTTTATAGATTCATAATAATCTTCAACTGCAAAGTCAATTTCTTTATTTTCTTTTCTTCCCCGCTCAACCCTTCTCAGGGCTTTCTTAACTATTGAACTAATTCTCTCCTTGTCTATTTCGACTTTTCGGATAAACTCTCTTTCACATTTTGCCCAGCCCATTATTTCGTTATTCATATCTTAAAGCTCCCGTAAATTTTAATTCCATTAACAACATTGCTCAGAAGATTTTTCGGAAGTTTTTTTATGTCAGATTCCACTAAAAGCTGAACTTTATGCCCTAATTTTCTTTCAAACTTATTTAGCTCAACATTCTTTTTAACAGAACTCTCCACAAACAAATCAATATCACTCTCTTTTGCAGAATCTCCCTTTCTAATACTGCCGAAAAGAATGATGCACGAAGGATTCAATTTTTCCACGAGCTCTTCAATAAGCCCCGAATAGACCAGCTTTTCAGTAAAATAATTAATTTTTTTTATTTTGAATAAAAGATTGTCATCGGACATATTATTTTTGCCAATCAATTTGCTTCCTTTCAGCTTCAAAAGCTGTTTATGCGCTGTTGCCCTCGGAACTCCAGTTAATTTGGATATTTCTCTTATGGTAAACTTCCTGCCGGGATGCTCATAAAATAATTCACGAATTTTTTGTTCTGTATCTTGTCTCATTTTATAGACTTAAGTCTCCTTTTATAGACGAATTTAATTGAAAGATTAAATCAGAATAATTCATAAGCCACGAATATCCTGAATTAGTTAAATTAGATTCTAAAGATTCTAATTCATTCTGCAAAACAGCTTGCTCATCAGAAGTCAAAGCATGAATCAATATTGTAAAAGAAAATATTGCAATTAAAAAAATTCCAATCAGCAAAAACTTATTTCTCATCCAATCTGCCCCCGAATTTCGTCAATTCTTTTTTTCTTCAGATAAACATCATACGGAACTTCCTGCCCGTCGATAACAACAGATTTATTCACCTGTTTTGCATAAACAGTTATGTCATTTGCCGACGTCAAATTCTTTTCGAACGTAACTCGGACATACTGTGAATTATTTGCCGTCGTCCAATTATTGTCCTGCGCTTTGACATAATCATAAATGTCTGAAACAAAAGTTCTGTTCTCGTCGAGCAATTCCGCTTTTGATATTTCAATAATGATTTCAAATGTCTGGTTTGACAAGTGAGGCACATTCCATTCCATATAATCTATAAATCCATTTTCATCTAAATCATATGACGTGAAATTCCAGTTTTCTTTCACAATTCTCGTTTCGTTTATCTCAATAGTCTCATTCGTCGTCGCATTTATCGAAGTTTCTGTATAATTTTCTTCAGCAAACCAGTATAATTTTATTTCGTAAGAATTTTTAGCAATTTCAAAAATATTGGTGTAAGCCAGAATATTTTCAAAATGATAATCCGAAGAAATCTCAATTCTCTTCGAGTATGCCGACAGATTAGTTTCTGTGGAAACTGGAGCGGGAAGATTGTATTCGAGCTGAACCTCCGCCGTATTATTTATTTTAATTTCTTTGCTGTAATCTTTGATTAAATTATCCTGAACAACGACCTCTCCGTTTTCTTCTAGTATTCCATTATTGTCAGAGGAATTTGTTTGAGAATCGGAAATATTCCCCGTCGGTGTGCTGTTGTTTTCAGGAATCGCCGAGATGTTGGCTTCTATGCTCACATTTTCTCCAAGAGTAATATTTTCCGTCGGCAAATTCACCGAAATATTTTCAGCAGACTCGCTTATATTTTCTTGAGAAATGATAACTTCCTCAACTTCTTCGCTTTTATTTTTTTTGTCTTTATCTTTGTCTTTATTTTTTTTATCATCATTTTTATCTTTTTTATCATTAATTTTCAAAGAAGCAAATCCCGTGATGTCTGGGCCCGCGCTTTCCATTTTTGCCGAAGATTTATCTCCAATCGTCTCTCCGTTGCTAATATCTGTCACACTTACATTTTCCGCCTCGATTGGAATAACCAAAGTTAAATTGCTTGACTTCTCCAGTTTTATATTTTTCTTAAAATAAGCTTTTTCATTAATTTTAATCTCCGAATACTCTGCTATGCTCACGTTGCTGGAGACTCTTATCTTAAACAAATTGCTTTCAACAATTTCATTTCCAGCGTGGGCAATAATTCTCGCCCCCCTTAATCCACTGAAATCCTCGTCGGGAATTATCATAGCTTCATCAGCAGATATAGTTATTGAAACATTAGAAACATTCGCATAGGAATAATATTCTGCGTTTTCAAAATAATCATTCAAATCAAGAATATAACTTTCTCCTCGCCTTATAGTCACATCCGGTATATTATGTATTAACTTCAGCTTTTTATTTTCATCCAGAGTATTATTTTCTTCAACATTTATCAGCGCTTCAGCTTCCACAAGAGTTTCATTATTGTAAACAAATTTTATATTTAGCATCCCTTGCTCCGCTCTGATTCCGAACTGCTCCAGCCCAATTCCATACATTGTAACTTCATCAGTCAGATAATCTTCTCCAAACCCGCTCTCTGTAATCTTATAATCTGTGCTGAAAACCGCTTTTCCATTTTCAATTTTTACTGATATAGCTGAGTCATTAATACTTTCCCCATTGACTTTCACGCTTCCCGGAATAATTTCGGCCGTCTTCCCCTCCTGTAAGGAATAATCATATGGACTGTCCGCCGAAACGCTCGCCTCTATCGTATCACTTGAGATAACTCCGCCGGTTATAGAAGACGAAGTTTCTTCAGATTGAGGCGCGGAGATTTGTTCCGATGAAGTTTCAGAACTAGTTGCCGGATTCTCTGTTTGAGAATTTTCACTGGCCGAAGTTTCAGGCTGTTGAGTTTCCTGCAGAGGATTTTGTTGAGATTGCTCTTGCGGAGTTTCTTGAGCCGGATTTTCACCAGAAGTTATTGGATTTTCTGAAATAGAATTATCTTCAGCGGGTTGTTCTGGCAAAATTTCAGTAGAATTTTCCAAATCGTCCGCCGGTTGAGAAATATTTTCGGCCGGCTGAACTTCTGTAATATTTTCTACGATTGGAATAGTATTATTTTCCACCGGCTGAATTTCGCTGTTATTTTCTTCAATAAACCTAAAACTAAAAGTTATCGCGGGATAAGAAATTCTTTCCGCGACAGTTCCGAATCCCTCTCCCGAACCCTCAATATTTTTTCCTTCAACAAAATAAGTTCCATTTTCCGCATCTGACAAAACATCAGAAAGCAGAATTACTTTTTCCTGGGAATTCATAGTCACAACTATTTCTGTGCCAGAAGGAATTAATTCTCCTTGTTTCAAAATCAGACTTAAATTTCCACCAATAACTTCGCCGGCAGAATAAAAATCAGAAATATCCAAAACTGCTTTTCCAGTTACCCCGCTAAAAAAATACAATGAAGACACAATCAAAATAAAAAAAGCAATTCCAATAAGACAAAAAAGTTTTCTTCTGGAAAAAAAATTTTCTTTTTTGAAGTTGTCCCGCAAAACTTTTCCGACGGTGTTTTTGCTGTTCTTTTTTTCTTCCGGCAGACTGGTTCCAAGATATCTTGTTTTAGTTACACCGTCAACGCGATAATTTTCATAGAAGTAAGGGCCAAATTTCTTTCCACCTCTCATAATATATTTCTTATGAACCATCGCCAATTTTTTTAAAAGTTCAAATCACAGAAAATCGCAAAATTTTTCACAAATTTTCCGCTCAAACTTACCAAAGGTTAACTGACAAAATGTAGAAAAATAAGTATATAAACATTACTCTAACGTAGGATATAGTTGCCCCGCATTCATATTCGATAAGATAATCTTCAGATTATTCTGTGCAGAAAAGTTTATATATCAGTTATAACTAATATAGGTTATATGAAAAATTAATAAAAAATACGAATTCCATATGTTAACACACAAAGAAATTGAAATAATAATTTTGAGAAAAAAAGGCCTTAAACAGACAGAGATTTCTGAAAAGTTAAGACTTTCGCAGCCAGCTATCTCAAAGTTTGAGACCAACGCAAAAAGAAAAATAAAAGACGCTGAAGAAATAGTCCGGATTGCAAAAAGTTTGGGATTAACCAATGATAACATAAATGACCTATTAAATCCGAAGAAAAAGTTGAAGCACGCTTAACGGCTTGATTATTAGAATCAGTAATAACCCAAAAGCATTCTAAGTTTTCTTAATCCAAATCAAAAGCACTATGCGCCACCACACCTTTCAAGACGCGGTTTATCCAGCGCTCGTTTTTAGGATGCTCAAGGAACGCCGCACAGGTTTTCCTCAAGTTCCTTGACACCATGAAGGTCACCCCCACTCATCACGCGCCGTCTCATAGAAGATAAAATAATTCTAGAAATTATTCCAAGGGAAGTTTTAAAAACCCCCAACATTACAAGTTTAAATGGTCATTAAAGTCAACATTGCAACAAAAGACGGCAAAACTTTCAGAAAAGAATTTGAATCAGTGGAACCAATATTCGGAAAAGCAATCGGAGAAAAGGTCGACGGTTCTGACGTATTTCCAGATCTAGCGGGATATAGTTTAGAAATAAAAGGAACTTCTGACATCGCAGGACTTCCAGGAATGAAAGGCGAAACTGGCGTCGGCATAAGAAGAAAATTACTCACTCGCGGATTTGGAATGAAACAAACTGAAAAAGGAATGAAACGAAGAAAAACTCTAAGAGGAGAAATGATAAGCGATAAAACCGCTCAAATTAATTTTGTTATTGTAAAACAAGGCGGAAAAAAACTCGAAGAAATTTTCCCAGACCAAAATCTTCCAAAACCAAAAGTTGAAGAAAAAGTTGAAGAAAAACCAGTAGAAGTTCAAGCGGCTTAATTCTCAATAAAATATTTTTCATCACAACAATATTTAAAAAAGAACAAACTGAATAACCTCATGGAAAAGCCTAAAGAGTATATTGCCCTTGGTCTCCTAGCAACACTGAGAATTAGAAGACCAGATAACGGTTACTTCATAGCCAGAGAAAGAGTCGAACCCGCTTTGAAAGCGGCATACGAGAGAGTATCTCAATCGGACATAGGCTGGCAAGTGAAAGAATTATCCACAGAAGAGATTATAGCCCTAGCTCATAATCCCGATTCAAGAGCAAGAATTACAAAAGATCCAAAGAATTATCGAAATGATTTAATTAGGCAGTTCGGAGAAAAGTCAGATCTTTATGGACTAGAACAAATGGCAACTTCATTCCTAAATGCCTTCTCCATTGCAAAGGAACCAGAACAATAATCCTTATATAATTCTTCAATCAAAAGTTATCATGGAAAAAAGAGAACATCAACCGCTGGCCTATCGAATGCGTCCCCAAAACTTAAATCAGTTTTTCGGGCAAGAACATTTAATCAGCGAGGGAAAACCTCTGCGGCAAATGATTGAACAAAATAAAATTTCTTCTTCAATTATTTTCTGGGGACCGCCCGGCTGCGGGAAAACAACTCTCGCACGAATCATCGCAAAAGCTACGAACTCTGAATTCATCGAACTTTCCGCGGTCAGCGCCGGAAAAGCGGACATAGAAAAAGTTATACAACGAGCAAAAGAACTGCAAAAACTTTCTTCAAAAAATTCTTTAGAGAGCTTTTCTAACTTTGCAAACATGCCATTAGCGAGAAATGCATTAACACAAAGCAAAAAAACAATTTTATTTCTCGACGAAATTCACCGCTTCAATAAAGCGCAGCAGGATTTTCTTCTTCCTCATGTTGAAAACGGAACAATAACTTTAATCGGCGCAACGACGGAAAATCCATCATTTGAAGTTATTTCCGCGCTGTTATCGCGTTCGCGCGTTTTCACGTTAAAAGAATTGACAGAAAATGATTTAATAAAAATTTTGGAAAACGCGCTCCAAGACAAAGAACGCGGGCTCGGTTTGGATTTAATTTCTATAAACGATGAAAATAAAAAATTAATCTCGCAACTAGCAAACGGCGACGCAAGAAACGCGCTGAATATTTTAGAAGTAACAATCGAATCTTCCCAAAGAGACGAAGAGGGAATTCTTCAAGTTACACGAGAAACAATTTTAAGTTCTGCAGAAAAAAAATTGCGCTATGATAAAGATGGAGAAGAACATCATAATATAATTTCCGCAATGCATAAATCGTTACGCGATTCTGATATTCAAGCTTCAATTTATTGGGTGATGCGAATGATTGAAGCAGGTGAGGATCCAAAATATATTATTCGAAGAATGATTCGTTTCGCGAGCGAGGACGTGGGCAACGCCGACCCGAAAGCTTTGCAGTTAGCAATCGCCGCAAAAGATGCCGTAATGTTTCTCGGTTATCCCGAATGCAATACCGCACTAATTCAGACCGCAATTTATCTCGCTCAAGCTCCAAAATCAAACGCAGTTTATCAAGCGGTTAATCTCGCGAAAGAAGAAATTTCTCAAACCGGAAATCTTCCCGTGCCCTTAGTTTTAAGAAACGCAGAAACAAAATTGATGAAAGAATGGGGCTACGGCAAAAATTACAAATACGCCCACGAATTTGAAAACGCAAAGGTTGATCAACAACATCTTCCCGACGGAATAACAAAAAAAGAATTTTACAAGCCAACCGACCGCGGTTTTGAAAAAATCATAAAGAAGAACTTAGAAGAAAATTCAGAAAAGAGTCAAGAAACATAAATCGAGAGTTCAAATTACAGCCTTTTTAGTTTATATTTTATTTTTTAAGAAATATTTTCCAAATCCGAACCTAATACGTTCGTTCCATTATCTCTCGTCGTCCGTTTTAGCGAAATCTTCGAGCCCCGAGAAGATTGAGCCAGCAATCAGCGAGCCAAAGGCGAGTGTAATTATCAAACAAAGTATAAATCAAAGTTCAATAAATTTATATCCGCCGACGCCGAGATTAAATAATTTATTTTCCTCTAAAAAATTTTAATTTCTTTATTTTTTCATCAGAAATTTCAAGAAAAGTATTTACCTTCGGCCCAAATCCTGAATTTATAACTGTAGTTCTTCCAAGTTTACATTTTCCAAAATGTTCATGCATATGTCCGCCGATAGAAACGAGAGGTTTATGTTTCAGAATCATCTCGCGACTGATAAGCGAACCGTAATGATAACCATAACGAAGAGATTCTTTATTTGTTATTTTGTCTAAAGAAGTATTATACGGAACATTATGTGAAAGAAAAATTATCGGTCTTTTAGATTTAATTTTTCTAAAAAGTTTATTATATTTTTTCAAAAGTCTAGAATAATCTTTTTTATTTTTTTCAATCTCTTTCTTTTCCATTATTCCGTCATAGTTTCTGTATTTGTAAAGCTCTGGTCCATTTGATTTTCCATAACCGACAAAAGTAAACTCTCCAAATTTAAATGCTCTTCCATCGAGATTAATAATATTCTTCAGGCCTTTAATCAAGTATTCTTTAAAAAAATCTTTATTCAAAAAATCCCAACGCTCTTTCCCTGAATAAGTCCAGTCCCAGTTTCCAGGAACAACAAAAACCAGAACGCCAAAGGAATTCAAAAATTCTAAAGTTCTTCTCCCAGCTTTAACGGAATCAAGAATTAGCTTTTTTGCTTTTTTCTTTCCGCAAATTTCCCACCACTCTCGATAATTGTTAGGATCTTTCAAGAATTCTTGATAACTAATAGAGTAAATTTCTCTGATCCCCTTGTCTAAACAAAAATCTCCCGGCGCAACAATCGCATCAAAATCTTTAAAGGAAATATTTGGTTTGCTTCCATGTAAATCTCCAATGATTAGTATTTTCATATTCCACAAAATTAAATCACAATTATAAATCTTCCTCACATCCGCCAAATCCAAACATTCTTAAATTCTCTAAAAATCCTATTTTCATGGAAATCAAAGACTTGCCAGAATTAAACGTCGGAATTGTCGGTCACATCGACCACGGAAAGACAACTCTAGTTAGCAAACTCACCGGAAAATTCACCGACACGCACTCCGAGGAATTGAAACGTGGAATCACAATTAAATTAGGTTATGCGGAAGTTATTTTATACAAATGCGAAAAGTGCAAAGAATATTCTTCAAAAGAAAAATGTGAATGTGGTGGAAAAGCCGAACCGATAAGATATGTCAGCATCGTCGACGCTCCTGGACACGAAATGCTGATGGCAACGATGCTTTCCGGCGCCGCGATTATTGACGTCGCAGTTTTAGTAATTGCCGCAAATGAAGGAATAAAACCCCAAACACGAGAACACCTTGTTGCGTTAGATGCAAAAAAAGTTAAAACAATTCTAATTGTTCAAAATAAAATCGATTTAGTTACAAAAGAACAGGCGCAAAAAAATTACAAAGATATAAAAGAGTTTGTAAAAGGAACGGTCGCCGAAAATTCTCCGATAATTCCAGTTTCAGCACAACAAGAAATCAACATAAAAGAAATATTCAGATTCCTCGCAGAAGTAAATATTCCAGAAAGGGATGTAAATTCAGAACCAATTTTTCTCGTCGCAAGAAGTTTTGATATCAATCGACCGGGAACAAAAATTAAAGATTTGCACGGCGGCGTTCTCGGCGGGATTTTAAAAAAAGGAACGCTAAAAGTCGGAGATGAAATAAAAATCCAGCCCGGAATTATTGTTGAGAAAGCGCACAAAAAAGTTTATCAGCCGTTAACAACAGAAATAATTTCTCTAAGAAAAGGAAATTTTGTCGTTGATAAAATTACTCCCGGCGGAAGCGTTTCAATTGAAACAGATATTGATCCGACATATACGAAAGCAGACACACTTTCCGGTTGCGTCGTTGGAAAAACAAATTCTTTACCTCAAACAACCGAATTCATAAAAATAAAATTCAAACTTTTTGATCAGGTTTTTGGAAGCGAGGAAAATGAAAAACCCGAACCAGTCAAAACGAGCGAAATGCTTTTGCTAAGCGTTGACACAACAATCACCGTGGGAATTGTCACAAAAATAAAAAATAACGAAGCCGAACTTTCATTAAGAATTCCAATAACACCAATAAAAGGAAACAATCTCGGAATCGCGCGAAACATTAAAACTCACTGGCGATTAATTGGTTTTGGCGAGATAGTTTAAAAATAATTTATCCACAAAGATAATCCCAATATTTTTCAAAGTTTTTTCTATCTTGAGCATTATTTACATCCTTTAGTTTTAGAATATAATTTTCAAAGTCTATTTTTACAGCATCCAAAAATAAATGGGGATTGATAACAATCCCATTCTTATCACCAAAGAAAACATGTGGAAGCGTATTTTGAATCGAAGTATTTCCCTTTGCAATAAAATCGTGAAACAAACCATTTCTCAAATCAGTAACCAAAAAATCAACCGCAATCTCCGGAATATCAACAAAAAGTCTCCTAATAGCTCTTCTTAAACGGTTGGTCGATTCTTTCCAGTCATCTTTGCAATATCCTTCTATACATTTTTGATTGCTTTCAAGATAAGCTGTCGCAATCATAAGAATAACATAACCGGTCTCATTATTAGATCGAAGTTCATCGGCGATATCAAAAAACCATCCTGTTATTCTATCCTCATAGATTAATATCTTTGTATCAAGATTATAAACCAACGGAATTATCTCGAGAGGTTCCCTCACTACAATTTTGAATACCTTAATTTCTTCCCCACGCCCCAACACTCCGAAATTCTTACTTAACATCAAGCCGACTTTCTCCTCAATCATTTTATCTTTAATTCAACCTAGAAAAGACCTCAGCGTTTATAATAAGTTAAATATTGAATGACCAAGATACAAATGGTCAAGATAAGATTACCGACGCCATCGGTTAGCTTAGTCGCTAAGACATTTTGCATAAAATTAAACAAAAACAATCCTTCCATTAAAAGAAAAAAATGAAACAATATATCCTTTACCAATTGTAATCTTTTCATAATTACCCCACTTTTCTCTTGTTTAAATATTTTTTCTTTCTTACGCCCTCGCCGGTGCTAAAAATTTTCTGCAGAAAATTTTGGCAAGTTCAAAACAAGTATATTTTGAACTGATTCGAACCCAAGTCAGCGATTGCGCAATCACCTCCGAATCACCGAGAAAATAATTTTTCACTTTGTTCAAAATTATAAAACGCCCTCGCCGGGATTTGAACCCGGGTTACCACCGAACTCTGAAAGAACGGTCGCATTGAGATGCTAGACCTTATTCTCTCAACGAGATGAGATCACCAATTCTTTATGAAAGCCTAAGCTTTCCAAACTTGAGAGGGTGGTGTCCTTGGCCTCTAGACTACAAGGGCATGATAATAATGAAGAAGAACCGCTTAAAAAGTTTCTCATACAAAAAAATTTGTGAAGTTCTTACTACAAGGTCAATCTTCTAACTACAGATTTAAAATCTTTCATTTGCTCAACAAAGCCGTAAGAACGTTCGACTCCACCATAAAAATAATTCCAATAAACAAAGAAAGCATTATTTATCTGTGTTCCCCAAGAAGTTCCAATTTCTTCTCTGGCTCTAGAAAGTATACGCTCCCTCTCCGCCATTTTGTATTCTCTTGTATTTTCGGATTTATATAAATCAAATAAGTTCCAGTAATAATCATGTACCTGTTTTGAGAAATTAAGAACCCTTTGCCAATGTGACCTCGCCGCTTTTTCCAAATTTGTTCCTCTAAAAAAATCAATTGCCCCAAGATGACCGACGACACATGCATGAGGTTCTTCATCACTCCTTGTGAAAAGATCTTTTTTCGTTTGATGATACGCTTCATGCAAGGCATATTCTACTTGTTCAACAGGACTAAATGATAGGAATGTGGGAGAGGGTTGAATAAAACCATCCCAAGCATACACGGATTTTATGAAACAATCTCCGTCTGCTAATTCTGTAAGACCTTTAAGTCTTTCAACTTCTTCTTTACCTCCCCAGTGCATCACGACGTCCAATTCAGGATTTCCAAAAGAATCCACTTCCGCACCAGTTCTCAAAAAATCTTTTCTAGACATTACAATAACTAATTTTTCGGGCGATGGCTCACAGGATTCTCTAAATAAATTTTTGCACTTAATCCCATTCTTATTGCATATTCAGATACATCTTTAGCAAGTCTCTGATAACTCCAAGTTTCATTTTTCATAGTTTCAGATTAGTTGAACCATTTTTAAAGCTATTTATTGACGCCATTAGGATAAGAATCAGAAAGTATAAACGCCCCGTCCGGTCAAAGTATCTTCTTGATTAATTTAGTGAGCATATCAAATGCCCACCTTTTTATTCAAAAAGATATAGCGCCCCGTCCGGGATTCGAACCCGGGTCACAGCCTTTCTTCATCAACCCTGAGTCATCCTCAAGGGAAGATAGTGCGGTAGGAAACCGTTAGGTGTCCTTCGCTCTTGAAAGGGCTGAATCCTTGGCCTCTAGAAGAACGGGGCATGGAAATCACAACTAAAAATCGTTTATAAAACTAACTGAAAGATAGTAAAAAAATAAAAAGAAAAATAAATTAAATTAAAATTTCAAACCTCGAGCATATTTTCCAATAAGAGGAACCTCTTTCTTCTCTCCAGATAAGGCATATATCCAGCTCATTACCCAAAGAACAACGATGACCACGTATAATATAAAAATTATAAGCGATCCAATAACTGGTATCCACATTAAAGGAATAGCAACTACCCAAACAATGATATCGGCAATAAAGATAACCAAACTCTGTTTTGCATAATGCATAACATAATCATCATCCTTCTTAGCAATTAAAGCGATAACAAAACCAATTATACTTAAGAAAGCCGCAAGAAATGCAAAACCTTTTGAATCATCATTTTTCCGTCGAGAAACTCCGCCAGCATCACGCTTAACTTTTTTCTTTGCCATAAATCAGCAATTCACACCTCCTTTCATATTTCAATAAACATATGTCTATATTTAAATGTATATGAGCCTGCCAAGCCTAAGAAAATTAACTAATTTTCTAGGCCCCAAAAATTATAAATTTTTGATGTCTTGGCTACGCTATGAGCCTGCCAAGATTTGAACTTGGGACCCCTGCCTCTCTTAGATCTTATATCTATAAGAGCTATAATCCTCGCGAATTATATTCATATAAGAGCAGTGCTCTAACCGGGCTGAGCTACAGGCTCGCAACTCACAAAAAATGTAGCGGTTGTTCCTTCTTAAGTTTTTCGAAAAGAGAAAGTTGGGAATATTCTTTCGTCGTAAGGAAAGGTTGATAGCTTCAAGAATATCCTTATTCTTGATAGTGCTCGAGAATCAGTAATTCTCGACATCAAGGGAAACGTAGTTTCCCTTACCTCTTTTAAAGATTTCCCTAAAATATAAAAACTGTACTTCCTGAGTAAAATCATGAAAAAGAGGATGAAAGCAAGTTTGTTTGAACAGTGGTACACTGAATTAAAAACTTATAAAAAACAAATTTTATTCTCCCTTTTATTATTTTTAGTCGCTGGAGTTCTAACTTATTTTTCCGGACAATACACAACAAAAATCGGCGGAACTCCCGTTTCAGATTTAATTTTGGATCACGTCCCGCCAATGGATTTATCATTTTTGTATAGCTATCTGATGATAGCAATCATTATTTTAATGATAATATATCCACTAATTTTCAAAATTAAAGAAGTCCACAATATAATTTACTATGTCTCGCTCATAACTATTGTTCGAGCAATTTTTATAACATTCACACATCTGAAAAATCCCGTCGGTGCGATTCCAGTATCATTCCCCGGAATTTTTAATATATTCACATTTCAAAACGATTTATTTTTCTCGGGTCATACCGCACTTCCGCTCGTCGGCTTTCTCGTTTTCAAATCAAAAATCCGTTATTTATTTTTAGCGATGTCAATATTAATGGGAGCAACAGTATTAATCATGCACGAACACTACACCATAGACGTCATGAGCGCATTCTTCATCGTTTATGGAACTTATCATCTCGGAGACTGGCTAAAAGATAAACTTGATTTGCTCAATCAAAAAGTATTCTAACAACTCCAATATAATAATTCTTTTAAACAACTCTTTTCTGAAATAATCATGCTTGACAACAAATTCAGAGAGAAAAGTAGTAGGAAAAACCAGGGGTTGTTCTTACAATGATTATCGGTCTTACCGGAACAAAAGCCTCGGGAAAAGGAGTTGTGGCAGATATTCTTATGAAAAAAGATTTTGTTTATATTTCTCTATCAGATATGGTTCGCGAAGAGGCGGTAAATCGAGGAATTCCAAATTACACAATAAAAGATTTGCAAGATATAGGAAATAATTTACGAGAAACAAATGGAAACGGAATCCTAGCAAAAAAAGCCGCAGAAAAATTTCAAGAAGGAATAAATTATGTAATTGACGGAATAAGAAATATTGGAGAAATAGAAGTTCTAAGAAAATTTCCAAATTTTACACTGATTGCCGTCGATGCCCCACAAGGAGATCGCTTTCAGCGACTAATAAGAAGAGCCCGTCCCAGCGATCCGAGAGACTGGTTAGGATTTCTCGAAATGGAAAAACGAGATCTTGGATCAAATGAACAAAATTCTGGACAACAAGTCGCAGAATGTATTAAAGTCGCAGATATAAAAATTTACAATGATAGCAATTTAGAACAACTCACCGAAAAAATAGAAAATACAATTTCACAAATAAAGAAAACAAAAAAAAGACAAAACTATCTTTCGTGGGATGAATATTTTATGGGAATCGCTTTGCTCTCAGCAGAAAGAAGCAAAGATCCATCAACACAAGTCGGCGCGTGCATAGTAAATAAAGATAAAAAAATAATCGGATTGGGTTACAACGGTTTTCCAATCGGATGCTCAGACGAAGACTTGCCCTGGGAAAGAAGTGGAAGTTTTCTAGAAACAAAATATGCTTACGTTTGTCACGCAGAATTAAATGCAATTATAAACAGCGTCGGAAAAGAGCTAAAAGATTGCTCAATTTACGTCGCGCTATTTCCATGCAACGAATGCGCAAAAGTTATAATTCAGTCTGGAATAAAAGAAGTGGTTTATCTTTCTGATAAATACGCGGAAACCGATTCAACAAAAGCCGCAAAAATAATGTTCAATCAGTCCGGAGTAAACTACCGCCAGCTAAAAATAACTCGCGAGCCAATTAAAATTGATTTTAGCATTGAAAAATGAACCTCCATCTATTTTTTGAGCATATTGCGTCAGTAAGTGGAAGAGATATCCGAGAGGTAAGAAGAGAACTAACTCCAGAACATTGGAAAGATATGTGCGACTTTGGAACATTTAGAGGCTATAAATTATTCAGAGAATATGTTCATGGAAGAAACAGAACTGAAAATCTTCAAAAAGTAACCGGGTTTGAATCCTGGCAAAACGGATTTTGCTTAAGAATTCCACAAAGAGACTTCGATTCATCTGCAAATTTAGGCGACCGAGCGACGCTATACTTAGAAACATATGCTGAAAAATTCATGGAAGAAAATCGGGAATTCGAGTATCCGACACTATAATAAATTGATTTTCTTGAAAAATAATTGTTTCTCAACTGCTCCGCGCCAGGCTTGCGCCATGACGCTCCGTTACTTTACTGAGAATTAGTGCCGATAAATCTTGGGTTCTGATTGCCGAATGTTTTAGTTCAAATTTTTTGTTTTCCACATCCGAACCTAAAATGTTTAGTCCAATTATCTCTCAGTATTTCTTAGTGAGATTTCCGAACTCTGAGGAAATCGAGCAAGTGAATAAATTAATCGAGCCATCAGGCGAGAGAAATTATCATTTTTGAAATCAAAATAAATCTCCATAATTCTTTTATACCCTCGTTTCATCGGTTAATCATGCTTATCGGACTTGTAGGAAAACCAAATGTAGGAAAATCAACTTTCTTCAAATCAGCAACGCTGTCAGACGTGCTCATCGCAAACTACCCATTCGCAACAATAAAACCAAACCACGGAATCGGCTACGTAAAAATTGACTGCATAGACAAAGAATTGAAAACACAATGCAATCCGCGCGAGGGCTATTGCATAAACCATATTCGTTTCGTTCCGGTTGAACTCATGGACGTCGCAGGTTTAGTCGAAGGCGCATCACAAGGACGAGGACTAGGAAATCAATTTCTCGACGATTTAAGACAGGCCGACGCGTTCATCCAGATTGTAGATTTATCCGGATTAACAGACGCCGAAGGAAAACCAACAGAAAATTATTACCCCGGAAAAGATATTATCATGCTAGAAAGTGAATTAGACAAATGGTATTTAGGAATTCTAAAAAAAGTCTGGAAAACTTTCGCTCGCTCAATAGAGTTGACAAAACAAAAATTCGAAGAGTCAGTAGCAAAACAATTCACCGGATTAAAAATAAATGAGTATGATGTAAAAGATGTTGTTCTAAAAGGAAATTTCGATTCAGCAAAACCAAACTCTTGGTCAGACGACGAGCTTGCAAGATTCGCGTCGATGTTACGCCAGCTAACAAAACCAATGATTATCGCGGGAAATAAAATTGACACAGAAAAATCAAAAGAAAATTTAGACAAACTAAAAAAAGAATTTCCAAAATTAAATATCGTGCCGTGTTCAGCAGACTCCGAACTTGCTTTAAAGCAGGCAGCAAAAGCCGGAATGATAGATTATCTTCCTGGAGAAAAAACTTTCAAACTAAAAAAAGATTTAAACGAAAAACAAAAACAAGCGCTCGAAGCAATTCAAAAAAATGTTCTCGATAAATATGATCAAGGTACAGGAGTTCAATTTATTATGAATCACGTCGTCTTTGATTTATTAAAATATATTGCCGTCTTTCCGGCCGGCGCAAAACTCGCCGACTCAAAAGGAAATATTCTTCCCGATTGTTATCTCATGCCACCAAATTCAACAGCGTTAGATTTCGCATTCAAACTTCACACGGATATCGGAAAAGCATTCGTAAAAGCAATTGACGTAAGAACGAAAATGGCCGTCGGCAAAGATTACAAAATCAAAAACCGCGACGGTTTAGAAATTATGACGAAGTAGGCAAGATTTTTAAACCAACTTTCTTAAGAAAACTTCATGTCAAAAGAAAAAACTAAATCCTGCGAGCATTGTAATGCAAATTGTTGCAAATATGTCGTAATTGAACTAGACACACCCAAAACAATTAAAGATTTCGAGAACATCAAATGGTACGTCGCACACAAAAATGTAAATGTATTCATAGAAGATGACGGAAGTTGGAACGTAGAATTTCTAACACCCTGTTCTCATCTAAATTCTAAAACAAACAAGTGCACAAATTACGAGCATAGACCAAAAATCTGTCGCGAATATGACCACGACGAATGCACATTCCACAATATCTACAAAGAGGAATTCACATTTAAATCGATAAAAGATGTCGACGACTATGTAGAAAAAGTTTTCAAAAAAGGTTTGCATAAAACAAAGAAAAGATCAAAATAATAATTAAGAGAAAGTTTTTCTTTTTATTCTAAAATAAGTTCTATCATTTCCTTTTCCCAAGCCAGTATCAAGGCCAGAGACAACTGTATAATCATTTCCAAGAATCATCTCCATCGCCCTTTTAGTTGCCCGAGCGTGAAAATCATTTCTTCCTCCGCCGGAATAAATGGTAACTTCCTCGTATGTCCTATCGATAATTAAACCTTGAGCATTTTTAACCTCACTCTCAACCAAAGGTATTAATCCTCTTGCAGTCGCCACAAATTCATCTAAATCCATCGACCAAACAGCAGATATTCGTTTAAAAAGATTTTTATATCCGAACATATACTTCCATTAATGGCCAAAATAAAAGTACGAGTAAAAACTCGATGCATTAATCCACGCGTTGAAGAATTCGCGCAAAATTCTTACATCGTTTACGTTTCCTCCCCGCCAGAAGATAACAAAGCAAACTTTGAACTGCTGAAGATGATGGCCAAACATCTTAAAGTTCCATCAACAAAAATAAAAATCGTTGCGGGTTTATCCTCGCCAAACAAACTTCTAGATGTTGAATGGTAGAAGGTTATAGAATTTTTATTTTATTAATTAAAAAATATTCTTTCATTCCCCCGTTATTTTTCCATATCCGAACCTAACTTCGTCCGTCATATTCATTCTCAGCATCCGTCAGCGAAATCCTCGAACTCTGAGAGGATTGAGCCATACCAATTAGTGAGCCGAAGGCGAACCAAATATTATTCCGTTTTAAAACAAACCGTAGTAACATCACCTATATAAATAAAAAATTATTTCTCACAATATGAAATACGAATACGCTCCAGACCTGCAGGAAAAAACGGAAAAAATTGCAAAGGCGTTATTTCCACATGTAAGAGTTAGCTACATAAAATGTTTTCGAAGCTACGAAACTTCATCCAGAGGAACAATCGCTCGCTGCCACACCATCGGAAAATTAATGCAGCTCGCAATCGGAGTCGCCCCTTATTATGCGATAGAATTTATCGTCGAGCGTTTTGAAAAAATGTCTGATAAAGATAAAAAGAAAGTAATAATTCACGAACTCATGCACATCCCGAAAGCATTCGGCGGCGGCTTCATCCATCACGACAAAGTAAACGAAAAAAACGTGAACGTAATGTACGAAAAATATTGTGCAATAGAAAAACACGAACTGCTAAATGAAGGATACGAAAAATATGTTTCTCCCAGAGTAGAAGTTAAACCAGAAAGAAAAGGTTGGTTCTCATGAAGATAAAAATTACTTACAAAAACAAAAAATTTGACATTTCCGACGTAAGAAAAGTTTCGGAGCTCGGAAAAATAAAAGGTCTTATGTTTACACCACGAGAAAAAGCGCAAGCACTTTTATTTCAATTCAAAAATCCCACAAAACAGCCGATTCATTCTTTTTTTGTAGGATTTCCTTTTTTTGCAATCTGGCTGAACAGCGAAGATAAAATCAGGGAAATACAAAAAATAAATCCCTGGAATCCCTCGATAAAACCAAAAAAACCCTACACAAAACTGATTGAAATACCATGCAATAGTAAATACACATCGACGACAAAATTTCTCGACGATAACGAAAGGTTTAAAAACAAAAACACCGTCAGATAAGCATATGATTGAAAAGGAGGTGTTAAAATGGGTACTGTTCTTGTAAAAAACGTTGTTAAAAGAAAGCCAGGCTATCTATACTATGTTGATGGAAAGGGAAGTGTATGTGAAGCTAAAATGGCTAGAGGCGGAAAAAAGAAAAAGAGATAAATTCTCTAATTTTTTGTTTAATATTTTTTAATAACTTTTTATTTTAAAATCTAGGTTTAATATCTCCCCGTTTACTATGGAGATTTTAAAAGACTAAAATTGCCTGCTACACGTTAAAAAACTTCAAGGCAATTTTTTTATTTTCGTTTATTTGTTAGTTTTCAGATGGCAAGAAAGATAATTCTTGTTGAGAGGTGGTAGATGAGCCGTCCCCAGCACGAATATAATTTTTCTTTTTTCTTCTAGCTCCCCGTTTAATCTTTTCGACGTGCTTCGTCTGAGTAATAATCCCTTTCGACTGAAAACATCCGCCGCAATAAGTATTTTTGTCACAATGATGACACATCCTCACACACCCATTATTTTCTCCCACCAATTCTTTCCATTCTGGATGAATGCAATTACATTTAATCGACAAACCCGCACCATTTCTAAAAGAATAACTTCCCCGATAATCTCCAAAATTATCTAAGAGACTTGCTTGACCAGCGTTACCAACTAAATCATCCCAACTGATTCCCGTCGCTTCGAAAGCCAACTCTTTGGTTCCAAATCTCATCGGCAATAGTTGAACTCGCAATTTATGTTGTTTAGCAAAAGCTAATATTTTTTTCTCTCTTTCACCGATAGGAGCATGAGCCACGGTCAAAAGATAAAGATTTGAATTAACTCCTGCCTCACGATATTTAACAGCCTGTTCAAGTCTGAAATCACTGTCACAACCTTGCTCGCACGCGCCGACCTCCATTCTATCAAAAGCACTAACACTATAAAGCGGAACAGAATGAGTTCTCTTTGATAATTCTGCAATCTCTTTATCATAAGGCAAAAACTTCGTCGGCATGACGCATTTCGTTCCAGTATCACAACATGCCTCCAGAGTTTGAACAACTCTGTCTCTAAAAAAGGGCATCCAAAATTCAACTCGTTTTCCCAGTCTTAAAATCTTAACTGGCCGACCAAGTTTCTTTTTTTCATTCTCAAATTCCAAACAGCAATCCCCCATAAGTTCACGAATTAATTCAGCCTTATCAAATTTGTAAACACTTTTTGGTAAAAATTTATGGTCAGGTTCTGCATAACAATAATCGCACTCTCCTGCAGGCGAGAAAAAAAATCCTTTAAACGTTTCTCCATCAAAACTCGCACCCTCGTCGGCAAACCAACTTGCAAGACAACCTTTTCCTAAATCAAAATTAGCCTCATAAACACAATCTGGAACAAACCACTGTTTGCCTCCTCGCAATAATTTCCAAGGAGTCATCTCTTCTAATTTAGTAACTGGAACAATTCTTTTGACTGTTTCTATTCTCGCGCGTTCGCCTTCAATCTTCGCGACATTCTCTTTGCAAAAGTTAACAACATCAGAAGCAAAAACATTTGCTACCTCTTCAGAGAGTTCCTTAAACTTGGAGACAACCTTTCCTCCGATGTTATATTTTTGAAAAGCTTTACGAACCGCAGAGTTAGAAACGAACGATTCTCCTCGAACTCCACTAGCCTTAATTGCATAACCAACCTGTCTTTCTCTAAAATTTTTCTTTACTCTGCAAATTTCGGAAACGTCAAAACCTGCAGGCAGTCTAAAAACTTCAGCTCCACCCTCGCGCTTTCCTTTATTATAAGTAAAATGCGCGACGCGTTCTAAACCAGAATATTCTTCAGGCAACCTTACAAAAACATCATGATGAAAAAAGTACACTGCTAAATAGTCTTCTCGTTCACCATGATAAACCGAACCAGGAAATTTCATATCCCTCGAGACAAAAAACTATTTATAAGCATTATTGCAATTAACTTCATGTCCCTTATACTCGGAATCGAAAGCACCGCGCACACATTCGGAATCGCAATTGTAAAAGATAAAAAAATTCTTTCAAACATAAAAGATACTTACACAACCGAAAAAGGCGGAATAATCCCAATTGAATCTGCAAAACATCACCGAGAAAAATCTCAAGAAATTTTACAAAGAGCTTTAGAAGAAGCATATAATAATTTGTCCAAAAAAGAAATTTTATATTTAACAAAAAATAATTCTCAGAATAAAAATTCAGAAATAAATAATAAGAATAATAATTTAAACAATAATAAGAAAAATAAAATTCTGCAATCCGAACCCGACTTAGTTTCCGTTATTAACTCTCCGTCGGTTGGGGCGAGCAATCTCGCCACCCTCGGGCGGGCGGGTGGGGAAAGAAGTCTAAAGCGAGATTGCGAGAAAGCCATCCTAAAAAACATCGACGCCGTCGCGATTTCTCAAGGACCAGGATTAGCGCCATGTTTATTAGCTGGCATGGAATTTGCAAAAAAATTAGCCACAGAATACAAAAAACCAATCGTTCCAGTTAATCATTGCGTCGCGCATTTGGAAATTGGCCAGACCACCGGAGCAAAAAATCCAGTTTTGCTTTACGTTTCCGGCGCAAACACGCAAATAATTTCTTACGCCGAGGGAAAATACAGAATTTTCGGAGAAACATTAGATCAAGGCGTTGGAAATTTCATTGATTCATTCGCACGTCATATGGGTTACGGTTTTCCCGGCGGACCAAAAATCGCCGCGCTCGCCGAGCAATCAAATAAATATATCGAACTTCCTTACTCAATAAAAGGAATGGACATTTCTTTAACTGGAATTTTGACAAACTTAAAACAAAAATACGATAAATCTCCAGAAGAAAACAAAGAACAAATAAA
>Ga0247841_10004785_pt1 | contig 22763 bp, 25 predicted proteins | sample LaCruzMarch2015__2_FD_192410 | JGI IMG/M metagenome (GOLD analysis project Ga0247841, IMG submission 192410) | Freshwater microbial communities from meromictic Lake La Cruz, Castile-La Mancha, Spain - LaCruzMarch2015_18m | ecosystem: Environmental > Aquatic > Freshwater > Lake | place: Spain... | reverse complement strand
ACATTAAAGTGCTCTCTATTTTTTTCTCCCTTAGACCTCATGTTAGAAAGTTGCTTTTCTTTGCAAACGTTTACTCTAATGTCATTTGGGCGTGAGTTTTGTCCAACAACTTGTCCTTCGTAAACTGTTACAGCCGGCCCAATAAATAAAATTCCACGGTCTTGAACGTTTTTTAAACCATATAAGCGGGTTTCGCCTGTTTCTGTAGAAATTAGACTTCCATTGTCACGCTCTTTCCAATTGCCTTCATCTGGCATGTATTCATGGAAAATTGTGTTAATAATTCCAAGTCCTTTTGTGTCTGTTAAAAATTCATTTCTGTACCCAAATAATCCTCTTGTAGGAATTATGAATTCTAGTAAAGCAATTCCATTGTGGTTGCGCATTTCTTTTAATTCTCCGCGTCTAACTCCCATTTTTTGCATTACAACACCTTGATAAATTTCAGGCACTTCAATAAATATTTTTTCATAAGGAGTCATTAATTTGCCGTTTATTTCACGCAAAATAACTTGTGGTCTTGAAACTTGAAATTCAAAACCCTCTCTCCTCATTCTTTCAATCAAAATTGCCAAATGCAATTCACCACGACCAGAAACAATCCACTGGTTTTTATCATTTTCCTCAACTTTCAAAGAAACATCTGTTTCTAATTCTTTAAATAATCTTTGTCTAATTTGTCTTGTTGTAGAAAATTCTCCTTCTTTTCCGGCAAAAGGTGAATCGTTAACCATAAAAGTCATTTTTACAGTTGGCTCGTCAATGTTAATAACTGGCAAAGCTTCTGGAGTTTCTGGGTCGGCAATTGTTTCTCCAATTGTTACATCTTCGATTCCGGCAATAGCAACAATGTCACCAGCTTTCGATTCATCTGCTTCAATTCTTCCCAAGCCTGCAAAAGTCATTAAAGAAGTTATTTTGCTTTTAACAGCAACTCCTTCTCTGCTAATGTGAACAACATCTTGTCCATTTTTTAAAACTCCATTGTGAATTCTTCCAATTGCAATTCTTCCTTTAAAATCATCTGGAGCAATTGAAGTTACTAACATCTGCAAAGGTTTTGTTATATCAGCAATAGGTGAGGGGATATGTTCTACAATAGAATCAAAAACTGGAGTAATGTCTGTCATTTTCGATAAGTCAGCTTCAAGCCCAGCTTTTCCGTCTCTACCTGAAGCATATAAAACAGGAAAATCTAAACTGTGGTCACCAGCTCCTAATTCTAAAAATAATTCAAATGTTGCTTCTAAGGCAAATTCTGGGCGAGCGCCTGGTTTGTCAATTTTGTTTACAACAACAATAATTTTGTGACCCATTTCTAATGCTTTTTTCAAAACAAAGCGGGTTTGTGGCATTGGGCCCTCTTTTGCATCAATCAAAAGCAAACAACCGTCTGCCATGTTTAAAACTCTTTCCACTTCTCCACCAAAATCTGCGTGGCCTGGAGTGTCAATAATATTTATTTTAATATCGCCATACATTACAGATGCATTTTTTGAAAAAATTGTAATTCCTCTTTCTCTTTCAAGTTCATTGCTGTCCATAATCATTTCCTGAGCAGCCACTTCCTTTTTCATTTCTGTTTTTGATTGCCTTAAAAGCGCGTCCACCAATGTAGTTTTTCCGTGGTCAACGTGAGCAATAATAGCGATGTTTCTTATTTTATTCATAATATGTATTTTTTGTAGGTAATAGAGATAATTATACGCTAAAATTAGCGTAATGTCAAAGTGTATTGTGTAAATAAAGAACCGCTGGGTAAACCATGCGGTCATAAATTGTTTTGGACTATTTAAAGTCCTCTAGGTTTTTGGGTTCAAATTTGCTAGGAACGCGTGCTCCTTGATCGTCATAGACAAAATAGTCAGAGCCATGCTCATTGAACCTATCAGCAACATCGGTAGCACGTTTGCTCGTTTCATAAACGCCCACCCTATAGTCGCGATCTTTTCCACGCGAGACAACTCGGAATTTGCCCGGCGGAGCTTTTAACTCAATGGTTGCATCTCTCATTTTGGTTGTTCTATTCTTCGGGGGTTTCTCCCCAATCTTTCCACCAATCGTCATCTCCATTGATGTGGCGGAGAAGCTCAAGTTTTTCCTTATTTACTCCGTTGCGTTCTACAAGGTCTATGCTTCCACCTTGCAGCTCTGTTTCCACCATAAGGTCAAAAAGTCCAATGCTTCTTGTGAGAAGGTCGGAGATATCTTTTACGCCTGAACGCTCAATTAACGAGTTAAGCTTTTGCTTTCCCGATTTAGTCAAAGGAATAGTGACGGTGCAGAAAGTAGCATTCTCGTTTTCTTCTCTCCTGGTGTCGAGGCTGAAGTACCAAAGCACCGTACTTTTTATTTTTTTCCAATTGAACCAACTCCAATTGATTTTTTTCATTTTTCCTGGATCTGTGATTATTGGGGGACCACGATGATATTTTCCAAGGCTCTTCTCATTCTGCCGATAAACCAGGATTGGTCGAAGTTTTGAAAAAGAGTAACTTTAACCGTGCGGTTATTGTCGTCTTCCCATTTTTTCGAGTGCACCACTCCCCATAAAATAGCAACATCGGCGTCTTCAATACCAAGGTTGGTTGATTCAATCATCCTTAGAAGGTAAACAACATCATCTGTTGCTTCACGCTTAAAAGTTATCTCAACCTGGCGCGAACTATTAAGTGCTTGCCTTATGGCTTCTGTAATTTGATCTCTCATTTCAGCTTTACGTATTACTGTTTCTGAAGGGGATCCTTGGGATAGAGCCTGTTCTTCGGCGATGCGCAGAAACCCTCCGCGACTGAGTTGATCATATCTCTTTTTATCGACGAATGGTCTATCGGCGTCGCTCATGGTGTAGCTTGCAAGAGTTTTTCTAACTGGCGCTTTTTTCTTGGAGAATCGCCATATTCTACAGATGGATTTGTGATCCAATCAGAACATTTCTGCATGCCTTTTGTTGGGCGACTTCCACTTTGCGTTTGCGGGCATTTCTTTAACCTTGCATGCTCGCATTGCCAGCACAAAAGATCAAATTTTTCCGGATTTTTCTTTGGTGCTTTTTTTGGCTTTTTGCCAAGGACAACTCTGTCAAGAAAATCCTTCAATTCTTCGTCGGACAAGCTGTTAAAAAATGCTAAGACCTGGCCTTCATCAGCCGGCGTTTTTTCTGTACTCATTTCGGGTGTTCTAATTAATGTTTGGGATTTATATTGAGGTTTTTAGTGCGCGGGAAATTGCAATGCGTGTTTGGTCACGAACAAGGACTTCGCTTACTTCTTGCAAATCAACGTCCACAAGGCTTCCATCAATCTTTAGGGCTGAATATTTAGCAACTCCGTTGGTGGAATAGTAAAGACCAAATTTTTGTGCAGCTTCGTCTTCGTCCTTAGCGGTTGTAAAGCAAGCAATAATAAAATTGCTGGAATCTATCCAGACTTTCAGGATGTATAATTTCTTCATGGTGGGGTAGGCAAATTTTCAATGATCATACTACTAGCATAAAAACTATATCATAATTATACCTTAATGTCAATTTAAAATTTGTAATTAAAAAGGCCGCCGATTTCTCGTTGGCCTATTAGATGTTATCGCACGAATGCGATTTATGGAGGCTTACATCAAGCCTTATTTTCACCGTTTTCCTTGCGGATAACGGTGAGGAGTGCCATCCCAAGAAAAAGGGCGGCGAGCGGGGTACAGTAACCCCAGAGTCCGATGCCTGCCATGACGATACATAGCAGGAGTTTTAGGTAGTACATCATGGTGGCTAGCGTGGTAGCTTGCAGTGGTTAACCGCGTGTCCAGCTGTTGCGTCGGCGGTTAATGCGCCGGCGATTCTCGTAGCGATGATGGGCGATGGATGCTACGGCAATTAGGCTGCCGATCGCAATCATTGTCCAATCACCAGAATCGAGCTTGTAGCTTGTGTGGTGAACAATCGAATTAGCACGACCTCCGTAGAGGCCAACGCCAATTAGAAAACTTCCGACAAGGATGATGAGCACGTTTACGATTTTCATTGGGGTAGTGTGGTGGTGGTGTAATGACCTCGCAGTGTGCGAGGGATTTTTCAAAGGTCTGTGACCTTCATATTTTAATTATAGCATACTTAAATAGGCTTGTCAAGTATTGGGAATAACCCTTCAATAAACTCAGGGTAAACAAAAAACCACCCCTTTCGGGATGGCTTTTCTAAATACTAAAGATTAGTATCTGTTTCCTCCACCAAATCCACCTCTGTTTCCTCCGCCGAATCCTCCTCCGGTTCTTGGAGCTCTAGGTTCCATTGGCTTTGCTTCATTGACGGTTAAATTTCTTCCGTCTAATTCTTTTCCGTTAAACATTTCGATTGCTTTTTGAGCTTCTTCTTCTGTAGACATTTCTACGAATCCGAAACCTTTTGAGCGGTTTGTCATCTTGTCGATGATAATTGTAGCTGTTTCAACTGTTCCAGCTTGTTCGAATGTTGACTTTAAAGTAGCTTCTGATGTGTTGTAGGACAATCCTCCAACGTATAATTTCTTTGCCATTTTATTGTTTTTTCTTGGTTAATAAAAAGTAAGCCGACCGCAAGTTCGAGTGAACTTACCCTCTTATCTTTCTTCAGGCTTATTAACTAACCCCTACGAAAACAATAAGAAACTTACATCTGAATTATAGCACGTATATTTTTTAAATACAATGGCTGGATGTTTCGCTCGGCAGTAAGTTTGTTTATCGCTTGGAAATAAATTTTAGTCGGCACCGGCGTCGTCCCGCCCAGCGGCGGAACGCACCTTATTCTCGCCCCGCTATTTTGCTTCGCAAAAACCATGCTAGCGTTGCTCCGAAGATGCCTTTAAAATTCACTTCCTCGCTTAATTCATTATCTTGCTATGAAGGTTTGTTGCGTTGTGTAATATTTTATAAATAAAGAGCCGCTTTCGTCTGGGACGAAAGCGGCATAATAAACGGGTGCTTATCTTCTCGCTTGTGCGATTTTTTCGGTTTGTTGCTGAAGGCCGGCAAGAGTAGCTTCGCGCTCTACATGCTCACGATCTGACACGATGCGCTTTTGCGCAGCAAGATGTTCAGTGACTCCGTGACCATGCGAGCCATGCTTCATGACTTTCATTTCCCAAGTATGCACCAGGGATAAGTGGCCGGCGGAGAAGCTGGCACTTTTGATGGTCTGGGCAAGGCCAGGAAGTTCTTCAGGTGAGGCGTTTTTTATCGTGCTAATCAACTCGTCGTGCGAGTCAATCATCACATGTTTCTTTCTCCGGCAATGCAGATGTGTTAGTGGATAGGGCATAATGAGTGTTGCTTGTTAAGCAGTCAAATTGCGAGGGCGAATGCGGCGATTCTCTACCGATGCTGTAACGCCATAATCTTTGTGAATCTTGAGGTCTCTTAATCGACGACCCCAGGCCATGACGATATTGATGTGGTTTTCTTCAATTTCAGTATTTTTGATTACTTCAGCCAAAGTGGCAAATCCTTCGGCGGGGCAACGGCCAATGATATCCACAATTGATTCATGAAATGGTTTTGGCGTTGGTTTGTGGGCGGTATGGTGTTGAAGCTGGTGTTCAATTGTGTGTCTACAGTGAATGTGCGGTAGTGGATGCGACATAATAGTGTTTTCAATTTGCAATTAAAATACGCGAGACCTCGCGCAGGACACCAGATAAAATCTAATGCTATATTAACTTATCATATAAATTATTATTTGTCAATAGTACATAAAAAGCGCCCCGATGTCCATCGGGGCGCTAAAATAATAAAAATTATACGTCTATATCTACTCCTAAAATTAAACTTCCTAAAAATTTACTTCCAATAATTACAAAAATTGCAATTAATAAGTGCCAAGCAACTTCTTTAAATGGTTGGGTTTCTTTGTGCTGTGAAATTAAATAACTTAAAATTGCCAATAATGTTAATCCATAAATTGAAGAAACAATAAAGGCAGTAAAGGGAGGTAAAAATAATATAATTACTGCAAATGAAAGCGCTAAAATAAATCTTGTTATAAAGTTTCCAATAGTGGAAGAATTAATTTCTTTTTTTGAAGCACCTTCCGACTCTTTATACATGTGAATACTAAAAGAATCAGAAATGTTGTCGGCAATGGCAATAATGAGAAGGCCAGTAATTATGGCAGACTTTTCTTCAAAGCCTTGTGTTAGCCCAGCAATTAAACCCATGCTGGTAATAATGGCAGCAGTTGCCCCAATGCTATATTTATTTATATTTATCATTTATGTATTTTCTTATAAAATCTTTGACGTCGTTAAATTTAGCAAATTGTAAAGCAATTTGGCTTTGTTGTGGAATAAATCCCGTAACATTTTCATGCATAATTCCGCACCAATATTTTTCTGTAAGTCCGGCAATTTCTTTTATGTAAAGCAACAATCCATTTCCATAACCGCAATACATGCAAGAAATTTTTTGAAATAAATTTAAATATTGTAATTTATTTCTATCCATTATTAAAATGTATGAGGCGCGTTCTACTTTTTTAATTCCATAAACTGGAAAGCATATAAATTGGTACAAAGAAACTACAATGTCTAGCAGAATAAAAAAAGGTAAAGGAAGCCAAATAAATGGTCCTGTAATAAATCTTCCAAAGTCTTTTTTAAAACCTTTTTCTTTTAAATAATCCATTTTTTATTCTTTGTTTAACTAAGTTAATATACCTTTTTTTCGACAAAAATACAAATATAAAAATAGTTATCCACAACCCCCAGTTTTTTCTATTGCTTGTAAAAAATGCATAGTATAAGATGTATTAATTAACAATATTTTTTAAATATCTGGGACATATGAAAAAAATACCTTTTTATGTTTTGGCATTAATTGCCTTAGCATTTATTTTTCCTGTTAGTGCTACGGCAATTAGTCAAAAGTTAGCTGGATACATTTATTCTGAAACTGCTGGTTGGATTTCTTTAAGCTGTGCTAATACTAATTCTTGTGACAATATTTCTTATGGAGTTTTACAGGATGAAGCAGGAAAATTGTCTGGTTATGGCTACTCACAAGAAGTTGGCTGGATAAATTTTAATCCAAATTTTGGCGGAGTGAGTTTAAATACAGATGGTTCATTTTCTGGCTGGGTGTATCCACAAACACAAACTTGGTTGAGACTTGAATCTGCAAAAATTATTTCTGCAACCGAATTGCAAAACAGTGTGGAATCTCTGCAAAGTGCAATGAAAAATGATAGTAGTGATTTGCCAAGCCAGAGTACAATGAGTCTTTTAGATAGCTTGTGTAAAAAGTTTTTTTCAGCAAGTCAGTGCGCTTGGTAGACAAAATAAATATTTACTAAAAAAGCCTCAGCATTAGCCGAGGCTTTTTAATTTTATAATTCTTTTTATAAAAACATTGTTGAAATAACAGCAATTCCAACAATTGCCATAACTACAGTTGTAAACCATCCGCAAGCAGTAATAAATGGGTGGTTTTTCTTTTTTCCCATAATTTTTTCATTCGAGCTTATGCGCACAATAAAGAATAAAACAATTGGAGCTACCAATCCATTTCCAACGGCAGAATAAATTAGTCCTTTAATTGGGTCTATGTGGAAGTAGTTTGCAATTGTAGCTACAACCATGGAAATTATAATTACACCATAAAATGCACGGGCATCTTTAAGTTTGCGGTATAATCCTTGGCTCCAGCCAAAACTTTCTGCAGTTGCGTAAGCTGTAGAACCTGCCATTGTTGGAATGGCTAAAAGTCCCGTTCCTATAATTCCTAGGGCAAAAAAGAAATAAGTTAGGTCGCCGGCAAAAGGTTTAATTGCTAAAGCAGCTTGGTCGGCAGTTTCAATGTTGGTTATGCCATTTGCATAAAGTGTTCCTGCACAGGCAGCAATAATGAAAAACATAATTGCATTAGAGAAAAACATTCCAGACCAAGTATCTTTTCTCATGTCGCGAATCTCTCTTTTACTGACATTTTCTTCGCGTGATTTAATTGTTAGTTCACCTTTTAAAATTTGTTCTTCCACTTCTTGAGAAGTTTGCCAAAAGAAAAGATAAGGAGAAATTGTTGTTCCCAAAATAGCGCAAAGTAAAAATATTTGGTTTTTATCGAAAGTTAATGAAGGGGTAATTAAATGACCAAAAACTTCTCCCCAGTTTAGGTGCACAGAGAAAGCAGTAAATACATAGGCAAAAAGTCCAAATGTTAAATATTTCAATATTTTTGAATATTGAGCATAAGTTGTGAAAATTTGTAAAAATAAAATAATTAAAGCAAAACCAACAAGGCTCCACATGAAGTTTAGCTGTGGTAGAAGAAGTTTTGCAGCAGCGGTCATGGCTCCTAGGTTTGCAGCAATGTTAAGAGTGTTGGCGCAAAAAAGAAGAATTATTATGAAAAAAAGAATCTTTTTCTGGTAATTGTGCCTAATATTTCCGGCTAAACCACGCCCAGTTACAATTCCAATTCTGGCACACATTTCTTGCACCATTGCCATAAAAGGAAACGTAAACAAAGACAACCAAATTAATTGAAAGCCATATTGAGCACCTGCTTGAGAATAGGTAGCAATTCCAGAAGGATCGTCATCTGCAGCGCCAGTAACTAAGCCTGGCCCCAAAATGTCTATGTATTCTTCAGCTTTTCTAAAAGGCTTGGCTTTAATTAAAGCTCTTTCATCTTTTATAATAACGTCAATTGTTTTTTCTAAAACTTTAGAAGGTGCCTCGGCAAAGCCCTTGGCTATTTTTTCAAAATCTATCATAATTTTTTATTTTTAGGTTATAAGTTAAATGTAGCGAGACAATGAATTCGTAGCGTACCCTGCAGGCAATTTTGCGCGGTCCCGCGAAGCGGGAAAATTGCCGAAGCCTGAGTGAGTTGTGCGCTGGCGCAACGAACGCTAGCGCAGAATCATTGTTGAGCGGAATGTTACGAATTCACTACCTCGCTACAAAAAATTTATTGCTGAGCGAGATGATTATTTTTAAAACATTTTATAATTTTAGCACAAAATAAAAAGCTGGGGAAGTCCACTTTTTGTGTAGAGTTACCCAGCTTTTTAAATAGAATAAAATATTATTTTACCTAAAACGTCTGCGTCCTCCAGAATTTCTCTGGGGAGGGCGACTACCTCTTTGCGGTGTATGTTTTCTTTCAAAACCAGTTTGTGTGCTAATGGGCAAACCTTCTGGCAATTGAGAAATTGGTAAATTTACTCTTGTTAACATTTCAATTTCGCGCACCATAGAACCTTGATCGGGTGTTGCAAAAGAAATTGCTTTTCCAGACATTCCAGCTCTGCCGGTTCTGCCAATTCTGTGCACGTAATCTTCGGCGTTTTCTGGCAAGTCGTAGTTTATAACTAATTCAATATTTTTAACGTCAATTCCACGTGAAGCAATATCTGTGGCAACTAAAACTCTAAATCTTCCATTTTTAAAACCTTCTAAAGCTTCTTTTCTTTGGTTTAAGCTTCTGTTTGAGTGGATTTCTGCAGATGTAACTCCGGAATTTCTTAAATTATCGCAAACTTTTTTTGCACTGTGTTTTACTCTTAAAAAAACTAAAACACTTCCTTTATATTCTTGTAAAAGTTTTTTTAATAAAGCTAATTTTTGATCTTTTTTAACAACAAATAATTCTTGTTCAATATTTTTTGCAGTAGTTCCTTGTCTGGCAATTTCAATTCTAACAGGAAGCTTCATGTGGTGAGTGGCAATTTTAACAATACCTTCGGGCATTGTTGCTGAAAACAACATTGTTTGTCTTGTTTTTGGTACAAATTCTAATATTTTAGCAATTTGTGGGGCAAAACCCATATCAAACATTCTGTCAGCTTCATCTAAAACTAAAATTGAAACATTATTTAAATGTAAAGTTTTTTGTTGAATGTGGTCGGTAATTCTGCCAGGTGTTCCTATAACAACATGAGGGTTAAAAGAAAGTTCGCGCATTTGTGGTCTTATATGTGTGCCTCCAATTAAAACAACGGTTCTTATTCCAAAAGCTTTTCCAATTTTTGTTATTGTTTCATTAACCTGTATGGCTAATTCTCTCGTTGGCAAAATAATTAAACCACGGGCCCTTCCTTCGGATTTTATAATTTGTTGAACTAGGGGAATTCCAAATGCTAATGTTTTTCCCGTTCCAGTTTGAGCAATTCCAATAATATCTTTTCCTTCAACAGCAACTGGAATTGCTTTGTGCTGAATAGAAGTTGGTGTTTTAAAACCTAATCTTGAAATTGTATCTAAAATTTTTGGAGCAATGCCAAGCCCGCCAAAATTTGCTTCGGTTGATTGTTCTGCCTTAACAGGTACGACTGGCGTATTGTCTGATAGGGGATTTGTATTTTTTTCGTTTATCATTTGTTCTATTATATAATAAAAATACTAAAATGTCAAATAAAGAGCCGCGCGGAGAACCGTGCGGCTTGTGATTGTTGTGGCTGTTAGTCAGCCTTGCTCTTTCCAAAAATATTTTCCAACCCAATTTTGGCGATCGTCGCGGTAGGCCTTTGGTTCATAACCTAATTCTGGTTTCGGCGGTACTGGGCAGTACGCAACCACAAATGTCTGATTGTCGGTTTCCCCATTCCAGAGTACGCTTTCATTGCCGTTATCCCAAAGCACCAAACATGGTACATTGTTATTGGCTGGGATTGGGCCCGGCTTCCACATTTCGTTGCAGGCAACAGATTCGGGCGCCCATTTTGACAATTCTTCTGCAATAGACTGTGCAGTTTGTTTAAGACGGGCTATCCATTGAGTAACAGCAGTTTCGCGAGTTGGGAAAAGATTATCAAATGGCGCCTTAAAGGCAGGGGCCTGTTCTACGGGCTGAACCCAAATTTTGCCTTCATTTGTGCTTTTCTCTAATGTTGTGACTTCAATAATTTGTGTTCCTTCTGTAGTATTGGGCTTGAGTGCCCACATTTTCGTTCCGCTTTCGGGCGGTGGCTGTGTGCTCATGGTGTTTCTTGGTTTTCGTTTCGTTGGGGTAGAAGTTCGGGGTGATTGTCGATAAATGTTTGCATCATTATGTTTGGTGTATAGCGGTTTTGGCTAAACCATTCAAGCATTGGTTGTAGATCGTATTTAAGAATCTCAAATTGCGATAAACAATCTTTCTCATTTGCATCTGGATTCTTTCGTCGCAGGTGGCCACAAATGCCACAACGCGTCCAAGAATCACATAGGTTTGTTTTACAAGATGGGCAGTTCATAACCGTGGTTGGTTGAATTTGAATTTAAAAAAGCTAGTTTACTTTTATAATAGGTTATGTAAAATGTCAATGTTGGCGCATTATGCTTGACAAATGGTATATAAGTGATATAATTAATTTAAAGTAAATGAGCTCGGGCCAAGCAAAGCCGAGTTTTTTATTAATAAGTAATACAAGAATAAATGAAAGTATTAACAAATATAAAATTTGCTCACACAGCCGGAATTGCTCAGGTGGTTTTGTCGTTTATGGATTTTATTGAAAAAAGTAAAGGAAATGATTTAAATATAGTTGCAGTAACTTTATTAGATAAAAGTAAAAAGACTTATAAAAAAGTAACCACTAAAAAAACAAGCACGGTTTCTATTGGCGTAGAAATTCCAAACATTGCAGAAGTTGTAAATAAAGCAAAAAATTTAGCAGAAGTTAAAAAAGCGTATGAAAAAGTTATTTCTGCCTACCAGTTGGCAATTAAAAAAGAAAAACCAGATTTAATTTTAGTAAATGGAACATATTTTATGCCTTGGTGTTTGCTTTTGGCAAGTGAAAGAGAAAATGTGCCCGCAGTTTTGCATTACCATGGTGTTTTAATGAAAGAAGTTTCTACATGGGGAAAAAGACAAAGAAAAATATTTTTAGACATGGAAAGGTGTTTTGATAAGAAAAATATGTTTTATATTTTTCCTTCTGAAATAACAAAAAAAGTTGTTGAAAAGGAAGTTTTTAAACATAAAGTAAAAAAATCTGCAGTAATACCAAACCCAGTTTCTGCGCATTTTTTTGAAGAGAATAATCAAGTAGAAACAAGAAACATTGGAATTGTAAGCAGATGGACGGGAATAAAAAATGTTGCTTTTTGTGAAACTCTGGCAAATTACAATAATAAAAAGGGAAATAAATTTGTTGTGAATGTTATTACAGATTTAGATAAAAATAACAAAACATATAAAAAACTTTCAAAAGTAATTACTTTCCACAAGCCAAAAAATAATAAAGAGCTAGCTTCTTTTTATAAAAGCATGGGTGTGGTAATTTCGCCTTCACATTTTGAAACATATGGAAATGTTGCCAAAGAATGCATTGCTTCGGGCACTCCAGCAATGGTTAGTTGCAATATGGGAGTTTCTGAAACATTCAATAACTTGGGGCTGGGGGATTGGATTATAAATTTTGATTCTGTAAAATTAGTTTATGACAAAATAGATAGCCTAATGGGGGAGACTGTAAATACAGAAGTTAAAGCTAGAATGAAAGAATTATACACCCCTTACATAATCTTCAGCCAAATTTCCTCTATTTTAATCAGCGAAGTTTAAAAAACCACCCCATAAGAGGTGGTTTTTAGTTGTCTGTTTGGTGGGCTAGAGTGCTTGACAAGATTGCTTGAAAGTGGTATAATAAATATATAGGATAAAGAGAGGGAAGTAGTAAGTACGTTGAAAACATTTTTCATTTTTATGGTTGTTCAGGCTTTGGCGTAAAGAATTTTATATTTAGAATTTTTTGCGCCGAAGCTTGAAAGTAAGCACCAACAACAAATAACTGTAAAAAATGAAAAAAATTGTTTCACTTAAGGGTATAAGGTATGGGTTCAGTATAATCGAGGAGTCAACTTTAGTTGATTATCTTCTGGCATTTGAGCCGGAGGACGTTATTCCGCTGGAAAGAAATTTCCAGATTATCGGTAACGTCTATTTGGAACAGTTGTTCCTGCCTCAAAACATGCCTATCTTTGAGGGGTTCAACATCGTAACGGGTGTGCTGGAAGACGGCGCATCTTTTAAAAAAAACATGCCGGACGGTGAATTGAAAATTTTGTGAGTTTATAAAAACTTTCATGGGTTAAGAAATACCCATAGATAAAAATTACCGCGTGCTTCCTGCGTAGTGATGCGAAAACTTCAGATAACCTGAGGCTTGCGAAGCGAAAGCTTGGTATAACCCACCTTGTGGGAATCGTGGCTTTAAGCCAAAAACGGTACGACTTAAATCCGTTCTTTCCATGGGGAAGTTGCTAACCATGCAACTTCCCCTCACTTATTGAGATCTTAAACATTTTTGAGGTTTCATCATGTGAAAATAAAAATCCCGCACTCGCGGGATTTTTTGTTGCTTCTATTTAGCCGTTCATATATTTTACAAATAACTTTTGTCTTTTGGAAATGTCTCCCGAAGACATTTTTTTTAATTCACTCGAGGCTTCTTTTGATAATTTTCTAAAATGTTTATCTACTTCTAATGCTAATGGGTTAACCTGAAATGCTAAATTGTTTATGCCCATTAATTTTAAGCCTTTAAGCGATTTTAAACGTGAAAGTGCCACATAACCCATTCCTGCTAAAAAACATCGTGATAGGTCTATTTCTGCTGAATCTAAGTTCATTCCTTGAGACTTGTGAACAGTAATTGCCCAAGCCAGCCTTAAAGGAATTTGTGAAATTCCAGCAACCACAGAATTTTCCTCTTCAATAGTCCAATCAGTGTAAGTTACTGTAATTCTTTTACCTTCTTGAGTTAAAACAACTGGTAAATCAGCTGCGGCAAAACCAACAACTTTTCCTTGCGTTCCATTAACATAACCTGCTTCAAAATTATTTTTAATAAACATTACATGTGCACCTTCTTTCAAAATTAATTTTTCTGGAGCTAAACAACTTTTTTTTAAAATTTCTGCAACAACTGGGTTTCCACGGGGCGTCATTTGATATTTATATTCTTTGCCTTTTATTTTTCCTAATTCTGTGTAATTTATGCTGTCGACATCAATGTTGTGTGTGTAAAGTTTTGTTAATACTTTTTTTAATTCTTTAGCATTGTCGTGGTAATCGAACAATAATTTTTTGGATTCTTCTGCTTTATTTTCTCTTATATAATTTAAAATTGTAGTAAGCTTTTTATCTTTTGTTCGGAATTGTTCGTCTAAATAGCAAATTTTCATATCCATTTTTTTCCAAATGGCCGATTCAGTAACAAAACCCTGTTTATTTTCACTAGGCTTGAATAACTCACCTTGAATTATGTCCGCAGGTTTTTCGGTTTTGTAAACTGGTGGCAATTGAAAAAAATCTCCCGAGCAAACAACTTGCATTCCTCCAAATGGCCGAGGGTTTCTTTTAATATATTGGCAAATTTTATTTACAGCCTCAAATTGAGAGGCCTTAATCATAGAAATTTCGTCAATAATTAAAACATTGGTATTTTTAATTCTTTTTCTTATATAGCCACGCTCACAAGCTTTTTTTACTTCTGAATCATCTAGCTCATCGCGAATTCCCAAACCACTCCAAGAATGTAAAGTAACACCACCCATGTGCGTGGCAGCAATTCCAGTGCTAGCAGTAACTGAAACAGCAATATTATTTTTCTTTAAATATTTAATATAATTATTTAATAAAAAAGTCTTTCCGCTTCCTGGCGGGCCTGTCAAAAATGTATTATATCCGGATTTCAATATGTCTAAGGCTTCTTTTTGTTTCATGTAAAAATATTATATCATTTTATAGTTGGCTTGCATATTTGTGAGCTTCTTGTGGTAGATATTTTTTTTGTTTATAATTAGTTAATAAAAAATTAATACAATGAAAAAAATTTCTACGCGTCTGGGTAGTGTTATAATTATAAGTACGGCTGTTATAATTTTTGGTGGCGTTTATATTTATCAAACTTCTTTTGTAAAAGATTTTCCAGCAATAGAAAAACTGATTCAATCAGACGAGGTCTCAAATTTAGCAATTGACAATTCTCCTAAGCCAAAAATAGATACTGTTCCGGTCTCTAAAAACGCTTCAGCACAGAAAAATGTAGCTAATGAAAATAATTTTAACATGGTTACTGTGCCTGGCCTTAACGGGCCAGAGCGTATAGACAGTACAAATATACAATATAAGCCATGTATTTTGTCATCTGCGAGGGCGGTACAGAATCCGCAGCCAACTGATCTTTCTTCTAAAAGCGGGATAGTAGTGCAAGAAGATGAAATTTTTTATGATGTTGACGGAACAAATTCCTTGCAACTACTTAACCAGATATTTAATTGTACAATTCCAACTCAAGATTTAGATAAGGGTGCTACTGCTATAACTGAGAGTATTTATAATTATAGTCTTGAATACGACAATATTAGCAATCAAATTTGTAATATTAGAAATGTAGCTGTGGGTATGCATTTGTCGCAACTACTTCCAAAGTGGACTCGTTATTCGGAAGCATCGGGGGAGTTAGTCGAAATGTGGGATGCTTTTTATATTGCTTTAAAGAAACACGAGGATAATCATGCCGATATATTTAAACAGTATGCTGACAAAGAGTATGCTTATATCAACGGTTTATCGGTGAGTGGTGCCTGTGTGCCCTCACTTGATACTATAACTGCAAAACAGGATGAAATTGTTAATGAAGCGAATGAGGCTAATGCTAAATATGATTTAGAAACCAATAGAGGAGTTAATGAGGGCATATACGATTATTTAATGAAAAAATAAAGATTGCGTTCTGGAACGAAATAAATATTCATTAAAAATGTTTACAAACTAAAAAGCCACAATGTGGGCTTTTTAGTTTGTTTGATATTTAAGCGTGGTCGCCGGCAACATATCCGGTGGTCCAGCAAAGTTGAAGGCTGTAGCCTCCGCTTGGCCGGTCTACATTTAAGATGTCGCCCACTAAATATATTCCTGGCACTATTCGTGATTCCATTGTTTTAAAATTTACTTCTTTTAAATCTACTCCGCTATATGAAGAAATTGCTTTGCTTTCAACTAGTCCTGAAACGTTTAGTAATAGAGATTTCATTGTGGTAACTAATTTTCTGCGTGCGTCTGAGCTTACTAAATTATTTGTTGTTTCACCTTCAATGTTAGTTTGCTCTAAAAGTGTTAAAGCAAGAGCAGATGGTATTAAGCTATCTAAGGTATTTTTAATTTTTTTATTATTATTGGCCGATAAAAGGTTTTGTAACTGAATTTTAAGATTAGGCAAATCAATAGCAGGAAATAGGTCTAATTTTATGGTAACTTCGCCCTTTTTTAAAAGTTCGCCAACCTTTTGACTATTATTAATAACAGTTGGGCCTGAAATTCCAAAGTGCGTAAAAAGTAACCCGCCATTTACTGCAAATTGTTTTTCATTGTTTAGAAAAATTGTTAGTTTAATGTCTTTTAAAGTAAGTCCACTTAATTTTTTAGCCCAATCGTTTGAAAGCTCTATTGGTGTTAAGGCAACAATGTTATCAATAATATTATGGCCTAGTTTTTCAAGCCAAAGCAATCCTTCACCAGTTGATCCAGTTGCAGGATATGAATTTCCGCCTGTAGCTATTATACAAGATTTTGATAAAAATTCTTCAGCTTGTCCTGAGCCTGTCGAAGGGGATGTTTTTGTTTTAATATAAACTTCATTATCTTTTACAGATATTTCTTCTACTTCTGCATTTGTTTTAACTATTACGCCACCTTCAGCCATGTAGTTTTGCATTACATCTAAAACTGATTGCGCTTTATTACTAACAGGAAACATTCTGCCGTCGTTTTCTTCTTTTGTTGCTAACCCTCTTGAATTAAAAAAATCTAATGTGTCTTTGACATTAAACTGCGCAAAAGACGAAAAAAGAAATTGCGTGGCATTCTTATATTTTTCAAGAAGTGTGCGGTTATCAGTTTTGAGATTTGTTAAATTGCATCGACCGCCACCAGTAAGAAGAAGTTTTTTTCCAAGAGTCGGATTTTTTTCTAATAACAAAACAGAGCGCCCTCTTTGCGCTGCTCTGCCTGCTGCCATCATTCCAGCTGGGCCACCACCAATTACTATGACATCGTAATTTTCCATATGGCTTATTTTGCTCCTTTTAAGATAAATTCTACAACTTTTTTAAATAACCAGGCTAATGCAATAAAAAATACTAAATATAATGCTGTGGCTAGCCATGCAGGAGTAAATTTATACAAAAAGTCATAGCGGTACATTATTGGCCAGTGAAGTAAATAAATTTCGTACGAATATATTCCAAATAAACTTAGTAATTTAAATTCTATTTTCTTAACAGAAAATAGCCAGACAATTGCCAACATTGTAATAATGCTTATGTATTGGGTTTTTTGTCCGGTAAAATAATAAGAAAAATAGCAAACAAAGGCAATAAGTGCAATTATTAAAGCATAATGTCCTATTGTAGATAAATTTTTATTAAACCAGGTTGAAATGCTCTTTATCCAAAGTAAGAATTTATTTGCCATTGTGCCCTGTTGAAGTGGCACTCGGTAAAAAAGCCAGGCAGCAGTTATTCCTAATGGGAAAGCTATTATATGTAAATTATAAAAGAAATAAACTCCGCTAATTACTGCTAAATTCAATTTAAGAATTAAATAAGTTGTAGCGTAAATAAAAATTGCTGAAAGCCAAGGGCGTTTTTTTGAAAACAAAACAGGAAAAAGCAAATAATAAAATAAAATTAATGTAAAATACCAAAATGGGGAATTTATATCTTTGTATAAGTCAGCGGTAGTAAAAATTCCAAAAATAGCTTTTGTAACAAAAAAAGTTGAGTAGTCTATTTTTAAAACAAAAAAATCTAAAAGTAAAAATGAAAATAATGTTAGCCAAAATGGTACAAATAGCTTTATTAAATTCTTTTTCCAAAAACCCACAATTGAGAGTTGGTTTTTAAGAGCACTTGCAGTTAGTCCTAAACCAGAAAGAAATAAGAATAAATCTACACCAATGCCAGAAATTCCTGAAATGGGAAATAAAAATCTGTGGTCTGTTACTAAAAAGTATCCAATATGAGAAAAAAGAATGAATAAAATTGCTAAACCTTTGAGCTCTTGGCTTCTGGAAATTGGAAAAACCCCCTCATCTTTCTTTTTGCTAATTGAAAAAAGGAGAGCTATTAATAAAATTGCCTCAAAAATAAAAGTTGATAATACGGGGTTATTTATTGAAATCATTGTAAATTGTTATAAATTATATTTGCCCAAAAAGCATATCCTTTTGCTGAAGGATGAAATAAATCTCGTGAATAATATGAATTTGATTTTTTAAATTCTATTGCAGTAGGGGAGTATATGTCAATGTATTTTACGCTATATTTTTTTGCTAAATCTTTAAGTACTTCGTTTAATTCCTTAGTTTTAAAATCGAAATATAGGTCATACGGTGGTAAAATTAAATTACTAGCTCCAATAAAAGGTACATTGATAATATAAACTTTTGCAGTAGTTTCTGTTGTTAGCTTGTTTATCATTTCATCATAATTATTTCTAAATTCTTCTTTGGATATGTTGCTATGAACATCATTTACTCCTGCAAAAATGGTAACAATATCCGGTTTGTCGGCAATTGCTAATGGCAAGAAAATATTTTTTATGTCTTCACTTTTATAGCCCAACTCAGACCTATTTTTTAAAATTACATTATTTTTATTAGATAATTTTTCAGCTACAAGCGAGGGATATGATTCTCGATAATTGTCTGTTCCAGCACCTGCAGTTAGGCTGTCACCCAGAGCTGTGTAAATTAAGTTAGGATTATTTTTATTTTCACCAATCATGTATGTTTGATTTTTATCTGGAGCTTTTAAATTGCCCCTATGAATTTCGTCGTAAATATAGGCGTAAGAACGGTTTAAGTAAATCGCCAGTGTAGCCAAAATTAGTAAAATAATAAAAAGAGTAATTTTTTTCATAAGTTTACGTAGCGTAGTGATATATTCTATTATAATATCATAAATTTATTTACTTGTCCTGAGCGTAGCCGAAGGAAAAAAAGAAGGCTATGGAAGCAATTGCTACCTAGCCATGAAATGGGTCTTGGTCTACCAAGATTCAAGAGTGGAGGCGGGAACAGTTGTTAGTTGTTCAGCATTATTAGTAAAAAACCAATGTCCATTTTTTACCCTTACCTTGCGAGTCATAATGTTGTAGTGAATGGGTTCACCCGACGAGGTAAGTTCCTCGGTATTGGCTGGCGTTGGCGCTGTTTCGCGACTAGCTAGTTTTCTGCGATATCGTGAATCTATTACATGTATTTCACATTGTTCTGGTTCAAGGGGTATGTCCTTTTTGGTTTTGTAGTTACAAGGGTCATTTGGTTCACGTTCAACGCAAACGAATTTATATTTTGGATCTAGCCAAATTCGATTTATTAAATCACAAATATCAAATGCCTCCATGTGATTGAAGAGCTGATGCCATGCTGCGTGAGATTTGTCACTAACGTGGCTTATGTTACTTGAAATAGTAAGTCCGCCAAGCCTTCTTGGTCTGCGATGGTGTTTAGTATCCATTAGTGCCTCCATTGTTGTTAATGAGCAGTCATTCTATTAATTTAATGCTATTACTTTGAATTTTTTTGTCAATTTTTTGATACGAATAAAAAAAGAGAGACCCTAGGGTCTCCATGAATTTCCTTTGCGTTAGATTAATTGTTTCGATTGCAGTCTTTATTGCAACAAATGCATTTTCTTATTTTAATTCTGCGATTAAATTTAATGCAAATAATTTTTCCATTTACAGTTGCCTTTATTTCTTCTATGTGCGGACAAGGTTCGGTTGAAACACGCTCTCTTAATAGTCCGCGCATTTGCGACCTTGGCATTATAATAAACCCTGGCTTACGATTTTTTCTCGTAGCTAACATATATTTATGGGAATAACAGGTTAATCGCGCCTCCAACACAAGTATTAAACCAAACACAAATATTGCTGGCAATATATAGAATAATAAGGGTCGCAAGGACAATGTTTACAGTAACGCACAATTTTTTAGTAATCATACACAACTCCTCTTTTTGTAAATGACCATTTTGTCTAAACAAGATTAATGCTATTCCTTTCATAATTTTTGTCAACGCTTAATCATCTTCAAGAATTTGAACAAGGCACATTATGGGCCCATTTATTCTAATAAATTCGCCTAGGAGATATTTGAGAACTAATGGTTTGAAGCCTTGTGCAGGGGTAATTGTGTGAATTCTTTCTGTCGTGTCGAGAACTAACTCAACTTGAAAGCCGCGAGACGTAAACCCGTGGGCAATTCTTACTGCTTCATGAATCTTTTTTCTAGTGTCCAGTTTCTCGTGAAATTGAATTGACATGACATTGCTCATATTTTCCTCACTTTCTTTTGTAAATGTGCTTATTTTTTATACTATTCTCAATAAAGCTTTTGTCAATAAAGTATGTGTAGAAAAAAATATTTATCCACAGGTGTTGCATTAATTTTTTATGCTATAATAAAATAAAATTCTAATATGTTGCCCATAAAATATTCTTTTAAATTACTAAAAAGAGCAGAGGCTAAAAAGCTTAAGCTTGATTTTGCGTTTAATAAACTACAAAAGAAAATTGTTATTGTTGCAGATGCAAAAGAAAATTTTGAAAGAGAAGATCTTGAAAACGATAATGCTTCGGCCGAGCTCGGCACAAGTAAAAAAAGAGCATTTTTGAAATTAGCAGGAGTAGTTGGGTTGGGAGCTGCTGCCTCTTTGTTTATTCCTAAACGAGCAGAGGCTTTAATTTTTGGTAGCACGCCGGCATCTAATGTTGTTGGAATAAAAAATTCTAGTAATGTGCCAATTGATCCAGCCATAGAAACCGGCGGAAATTTAGAAGATATAAATACAAATACTGGAACAATTGCAACAAATACTGCAGGATTTCTTCTTAATAATACTGGTGCATATATTAGACAGGATAATAATTATACAATAGCAAGAGAAACCGGCGGAAACTTAGCATCTATTAATACAAAAGTTGCCACTTTGGCCACTGAGGAAAGCAACATTTTATTAAGAAGAATAGCTAAATTATCTGATTCATTGGGCGTTGTTGATTCGGCTCAAAGACAAAGAATAACAATTGATGCCGGTACGCTGCCCGTAGTGACTACAGTAAGCTCGGTAACTAACATGGTTGCGCTTGGAGGCGTTGACGGAAGATATCTTCAAATCGATACAGCAAGAAATGCGTATGCAAATGGAGTGAGAAATAATTTAATGTGGACATAATCTATGGCACTTACAAATAATTTAAAACAACAAGTTGATTTGCCAGTATGGGAGTGGTGTCGTTTTGCGCCAGCCACAACAACCGCAATTTCTTCGCTTACCACGGGTAATGCTTTAACAAATCGTTATTTGTATTATCAGGTTGCGGGTGCTTTGTATAGATACGACACGATAGCTGATTCTTGGCATCAGCTCGCTTCAGCTCCAACCACGCCAACAATAATGAACAATAATGTTTTATCAAATTCTGTTGGGCATTATGGTCAGGCAATTTCTGGAGGCGCAAGCACTATTCAAATAGCAGGTCTTAATGGCAATTCTTTGGTTGGATATAATATTAGAATATTAAGCGGAACAGGAGCCGGACAAGAAAGAACTATAACAGCAGTTTCTGCAGCAACAATTCACGACAGGGGAATTGTTACAACCGGAAGCACAACGCTTATTACGGACGCGTCTACTGGAATAGGCTTGAAACAATGGAAAACTAACACGTGGAAAAATTATCAAGTTAGAATTGACTACGGTAATGGAAAAACGCAATTAAGGCCTATTTTATATAACACAAGTACAGTGTTGGGTTTTTCCGACGTAAACTATTTAACAGTAAATCCATGGGCTAACTGTCCTTTGGCTACTACTACCTCTGCTACTGTGACAATAGTTACGCATTATGTAATTGAAAGTCACCAAGTTACCGTTGATACAAGTTGGGACACTCCACCAGATAGTACTTCAAACTTCGTTATTTTATCAGGTGGAATTTGGAATATATCCCAAGGAACAACAGCTGCGCCATTTTTCTCATTCAACTATTATGATATTCTTTCTGATGTTTGGTATCAAAAATCAACACAATCAGGATTAAAAACAGCGGTATTTACAGCAGCATCTGACTTATCTATGGAGAGAATGACCGAATTTGGAGGTGCAATTTTTACTGAAACGGCGGCGGGTGGTGGTTCTAATTACATAACTACAACTGCTACCTTAACTCCAATGCAGTATGCGAACTTTGCAATTAGAATTGTAGGCGGAACTGGTATAGGGCAACAAAAATACATTCTAAGTAATACCGCTTCAAGAATAAACATAACGGATGTTTGGGACACTAATCCAGACGCCACATCAGTTTATGAAATATGGAGGGATACAGATAAAATTTGGCTTATTGGTGGTGGAGATGCGGGCATGCTTCAATATTCAATTGACGCAGACCAATGGCTAACAGGTAAAGAATTGGTTGACGGACAATGTAATCAATTAGCCGTAAGCAAATCTGGTCAAAGGCCTTTTGCTCTAACTTCAATAACAAGAACAGCAACAGGCATGGTGGCAACAGGTACAGTTTCAACAGCTGGTACTGGTTATAACATTGATGATATTTTAACCGTAGATGCAAAGGGTGGAACACTTCGAGTGTTAACTATAAACCCAACAAACGGAGCTGTGTTGACTGTGTCACTTGAAACTTGTGGTACGGGTTATACAACAGGAGCTAAAACCACAACAGTAACTCCCGCCGGCGGAACAGGCTGTCAAATAACGATAGGGGAAAGCGAT
>Ga0247841_10004784_pt1 | contig 22770 bp, 21 predicted proteins | sample LaCruzMarch2015__2_FD_192410 | JGI IMG/M metagenome (GOLD analysis project Ga0247841, IMG submission 192410) | Freshwater microbial communities from meromictic Lake La Cruz, Castile-La Mancha, Spain - LaCruzMarch2015_18m | ecosystem: Environmental > Aquatic > Freshwater > Lake | place: Spain... | reverse complement strand
AAAAAACTAAAATGGTTCTCAGTTTGCCGACATCGGTCCTTACGGTTTCTGCCTCTAAGGTTTTTTCCAACCCGGATCTTACATCTTGAATTAATTCGTAGATTATATCAAATGTTTTAATTCTCACTTTAACTTGCCCTGAGCCTGCCGAAGGGTTTCTCATAAACTTAACCACAGAAGGACTAATTTTTACCCTAAATCCAATTATAATGGCTTTTGACATTTCAGCTAATTTTGCATCGGTTTCATTTATCTCCCCAACCTCTGCTTTTAAAATTCTTAAAATAGCTTTATCTTGGGGCAAATTTTTTAACATTCCGTCGATTGCTTCCAGCGAACCGTAAACATCTCCTTTTAAAATAATGTTCAGTACTTTTTTGGTTGGGTCAGATTCTAAAACAGTATTCCCAATTATTCTTTTTGGTTCTTCTTTTTTTATATTCAACATTGCCTCCTCAACTGTTTTGTAACTTTTAAATTTTTCTCCTACTGCCGGAACTGTTTCAAACCCCAAAATAATAACCGGCTGAGACGGAAACGCCTCTTTTATTGAAAGTCCCTGGAAATCTTCCAGGCATTTTATTTTAGCCAAGGCTAAATCAGTGGCAATAATGTCTTTGTTTCTTAGAATCCCCTTTTTTACTATGGCAGTGGCAACAGGACCCTTGGAGCCAGCCATATAAGATTCAATAATTAATCCTTCTGCCGGTGTGTCTGTATCTGCTTTCAAGTCTTGCATTTCCGCAACCAAAGTTATAACTTCCAACAATTCGTCAATCCCTGTTTTATCTTTTGCCGAAACTTCAACCGAAGGTATTGTGCCACCGAAAGATTCAACTAAAACATCTATTTTAGACAACTCTCCTTTTATTTTTTCAGGATTAGCAGTTGGTAAATCAATTTTATTCAAAACAACAATCATCGGGATTTCAGCTCTTTTTATGGCCATTATAGCCTCTTTTGTTTGGGGTTGTACGCTTTGAGCGGCGTCCACCACCAAAAGCGCAATGTCAGCCACTTCAGCGCCCCTGGCTCGCATTGCAGAAAAGGCTTCATGGCCTGGTGTGTCAATAAATGTTATTTTCTTTCCTTTTTCCTCAACCTCGTAAGCCCCAATGTGCTGAGTAATTCCACCTGATTCTTTCGAAGTTATTCTAAAATCTCTGATGGCTTCCAAAAGCGAACTTTTACCATGGTCAACGTGCCCCAAAACAACCACCACCGGTGGTCTGCTCAAAACCTTTTCAATTTTTGGTGCTTTTTTAACCATTATAATTAATTACCTGCCTGCGTCAGGCAAGCTTTTTCAATTGCTTCTTTTTCTTCTTCTGATAATGAATGTTCTGACTTTCCGTTTTTTATTGCTTTTGCGTAAACCCTATTCCCCTCTTGAGTAAATAGACTGGAAATTATAAACCCATTATTTTTTTCGTCTAACAATGCAATAGCAAAACTTTGGTTTCCTCCAATACCGTTAAATGGATTAAATCTTACGATTCCTGTTTTTTGGATGGTTTTTCCTAAAATACTATTCAAGTTTTCTATTTCTAAAAAGGCCTGTTTAATTTTAACCTCTAAATCATCATTTTTTTCTTTCTGCGACAAAAAAATATCCTTAAAATCCTTTATTTTCCCTTTTTCCAACAGTGTATCTATTTTTTTGTTTGTCTTCAAAAAATACCTAAGCAAAAAAGCATTGATTAAAACTAAAATCAAAATAATTGCCCCTGCTGTAACTAAAAAAATAGTGACGATATCCATAACTTAGCGTAGCGATATAATTATTTATACTACACCGAATTTGACAAAACTTCAACCTATACCTTTATTTACTCGTACTATCTAAGGCGTCCCAGATTTCCGGGTCTTCTACACCTAAAACCCAGGCTGAAAATCCTCTAAAATTATTTTGTTTGATAACATTTAGTTTGCCGTCAAAAGTTTGCTTGTCCTGGTGCCAAACCTTGTATTCTTTGTTTTGCCAAAGATATGTTAACCAAGCCGCACCTAAAGCGTTATCAAAACCTTCCTCACAATTGTAGTTAGATCTTATGTGCAAAAGTCCTTCATATGTCCCGCTAATTGTTACTTTTTTAACAGGATCTGTGCACCACCCCCAATTGTAAAGAGGAATTCCAAAAGACAACTTTTCTGCAGGGATTTTATTTTTTACATATTTTAGTACTCCCTCTGTAAAAGGCACCGATGCAACGGGACCAACTGAATTTGGGTCGTCGTAAGTCATTAAGCTTACAAAATCTATTGCCTTGGCCAATCTTGCATAATCAAAAACTCCCGACCAATTTTTAAACATACTTGTGTTTTCGTAATCAACACTTCTTGAAACTACCGCCACGCTTAAAATTAAATTATTTTTATGCAATGCCACGGCTGTTTTTTCAACAAAAGCCGAATACAAATCCTTATCTAAATAGTTTATATTCTCAAAATCAAACTGCCAGCCGATATAATTGTTTTTTTTGGCTTCGCTCACCAAGCCGGCTACAACCTCGTCCTGGGCCGAGGCAGACACCAACAAACTATGCATTATATCTTGTTTAAAACCGGCGTTGGCCACTAACGGCATTACCTTAATATTTTTGTTTTTACCCTGAGCCAGTTGAATGTTTCTTTTTAGATTATCATCAAGGCCACCGGTTAGTTTTAATTCATTGGAAACCGCATAAAATTGTGGAGCTATAATATCTATTTTATCTGCATTCTTTTGCAAACTCAAAATGCCCTCCTTTTCTTTTAATTGCGACATATAAAATATCTTTTCCACCTTATCGGTGTTGGGCAGACTCAAAAGAGAATAATCAAAATTATTTCCTAAAATTGCAGCTAAATAAAAAAATGCTGTTATGTAGTTGACCATATTTTATTTATTCTACTCTTTCGATGTTTTTCGGGCAAGTAATAAAAAATTTTCTATCACTTTTTTGGTTTCAGCTGTGCTTTTAACTTCCATCAGTTTGTCTCTAAGTTCTTTTGCTCCGCGGAAACCTTTTGTTGAGGCGTGGAAGTGTTTTTTTATACTGGCAAACACTTTGTGATAATTCTTTTTTTTTGTTTCTTCTTTGTGCAAGTCGTCAAAAATTTTAGCGTGTTCGATAATGGCATTTAACCTTTTGGATAGAGTTGGCTCGCCAGACCCGCCTTCGCCAAGGCTTCGGCGGGCAAGAAAAAACCAAGGATCTCCAACAACAGACCTCCCCACCATAATTCCGTCTAACCCGAAATCTTTAACCTTTTGCTTTGCTTCTTCAAATGTTTTCACGTCACCATTGCCCAAAATTAAAGTTTTGGGAGAAATTTTATTTCTAAGTTTTACAATTTCTTTTGCCAGCTCCCAATGCGCTTTAGAATAATACAATTCATCACGAGTTCGTAAATGTACAGTAATTTCGGCCGGCCCTTCTTCCAAAAGTGCCCCAATCCATTCTTTAATCTGAATTTTGCTATACCCGAGGCGAGTTTTAACCGAAACCGGCAACTTACCCGCTCCTCGAATAGTCGCCCTAATAATTTCTTTTGCTAAAGCTGGATTCTTTATAAGCGTAGCCCCGGCTCCTTGTTTTTCAATGGCTCTATCCGGGCAACCCATATTTATATCAATTCCATCAAAACCAAGTTCTGCCACCAGTTTTGCAGCCTTTTCAAAATCAACCGGGTTACAGCCAAAAAGTTGCGCAACAATTGGTTTTTGTTTTGGCGAATGTTTTAAAATTTTAAGACAGTATTCCCTGCCCTTAGAAAACAAACCTTCCGCAGAAACAAATTCTGTCCAAAAAACACTCGGCTTGCCGTATTTTAAAAACATGAGGCGAAAGGCCTCATCTGTTACCCCCGACATTGGCGCTATTGCCATTATCGGCCGCTTTAACTTTTTCCAAAATCCTAATTCCATTGCGGAGGCGGAAGGATTTGAACCTTCGATAACCTTGCGGCTATACCGCATTTCGAGTGCGGCCCATTCAACCGGGCTCTGGCACGCCTCCAATAACTTATATTATCACACTTTTACTAAAAATGCGGCCTGAAGCCGCATTTGATGTTTCAAAATTATGAACCTTTAATCAGCTTCGTTTCTTACTAAAATTTTGTGCCAATCATTAAAATCGTAAATATCGTGAGCGATAACTCCAATGACTACTCCTACAAAAAATCTTGGCAAATAGAAATAATCAATAAACCATACAAGCAACAACAACATAGTTCCCATAATCCAGTGATGCAAGTGAATCTTATATTTTCCGCAATCAATAAAAATGCAGTCAACTTTTCCGTTTTCAACTAAAAGTTTCGAGTAAATTTTAGAACCAATATATCCTAAAGCCAAACCTAAGGCTAAAAGGTGAACAAAATAAAAAGATGCTGCAAACACGAATGCTGGCAAATATCTCCTTACTTTTGAATTTTTGTTATCTCTTTTCGCGAGTTCTAAGTCTATTAATTTACTGTTTATGTCGTTTGATTCAGTATTGTTCATATTTTGCTATTTTATCACTTTTTGGCCTCTAAGTCCAGCTGTAAACCCTCCTTTATCCACAGCCTAAAAAAAGAAGCCTGGTAGAAACAAGTTTGTATTCCTTGTTCCCACCAGGCCATCACTTCGCGCGCCGAAGCACGCTCAGCCGTTCCCGCCATCCCACCACCATTGCGGAATAAAGACGTCGGGATCGAAGGTCGGGTATCCGCACCAGATGTCATAAACCCCGACATCAAGTTCGATATACATCCCCTTCTCTACAATCTTGTATGAAGATGTAACCCCATGAACGGGACGTATATTCACCGTCGTAGCGGCCTCATCCTCCGAAGTCATTCCGAAGAAGGCCACCATCCGCTTGGAAGTAATCTTCACCTGATACCACCCCCTGTGCCCCTGTCCGTTCTTACTCACGGGCTGATCGTACACTAAGGAGGGATCATCCAGACAAGTCAGCCTGGCGATGCTGGCGTCTGCCGACATGTTAACCGGCTCAGCAATCGCCACCTTCCCTGTGGCCATGTCATAAACACGACCAGTGCCGTCTGAGGCCCAGATGGTCAGCATACCAACACCCTTAGTGCCAATGCACATGCTCTTTGGGAAGTAAATCCCGCCACCATCGGCACCAACGCCAACCCATTGCCCATCCTTCCAAACACTGGCCCCCGCCGCCCCAGGTGCGGGAATGTAGACAACATCCGACAGGGACATCACCACCTTCTTCGCGCCTTCTGGCACCACCCAACAAGCCTTGCCGGGAACGAGGTTGAAGTTGTTCTGTCCCGAAAACAGCTGGTGCCCGGTGTCGTCCATAGCGGAAACACCAAGATACATCTGCTGTTCTGGTACAGTAACCGCGAACCCCAACATGTTCTGGCGAAGCAGGTTGATGATAACCCGAACGTCCGGGTTATTTGTGCTCACAGCGACACTCGCCTTCCCGCCAGGAACCACCGGCCCCTGAGAACCGGCGTACTGGAACAAGTAACTCACGCGAGCCTTCGCCCACGAGGTTAGTTCCATTTGGCTGGTGATCGGTAAGCTGTCGGGGAGCGCAACCTTGCCTCCCACGCTCCCGCCACCACCGCCCGCCGCCCACGCCGTCATGCCACTGTACACCACCATCAACACCACCATCATGATCCTGTTCATCTTTCTTTCTCCTAGGTTATACTTAATCCTTGAAATTCCGAAACCACCCAATCTTACTGCTCCGCACCCCCTTTCTCATCACCTGGGAACACGGGCTCCGCTGAAAGCGAAACCCACACCCCGTTGTTGCTTACTGCAGGAAACTCCATCTGCGGAGCTGTCCGGGCAATCACACCCGCGACCGTACCCTTCTGAACGGCCTCTCCTTTCGGAGACCTGCCCAGAATAATACTGCACGCCGTAAATCCGAGCATTGCCAGGATAACGGCAAGGCAAACCACCTCGACCACACTGAATCCCCCTTTTTTCACTCGCCACCTCTTTCGTTGTTCGTTGTTAACTACTCGTTTGTTGTGAAAGGTCAGTCAAGTCTGTATCTTGTAAGATTAGCATATTTAATTAGATATGTCAAGGGTTTGTCTGCTCCTTATTTTATGTTATTATTTACTAAATAGGCGCCCCCGTCGTTCAATGGATAGGACGAGCGTTTCCTAAACTCTAAATGTAGGTTCGATTCCTACCGGGGGCACACGATAAAATTTTAAATTTAAAATTAAAAGTTAATCTTATGATAAAATCTCCAATTATAGAAATAGCCAAAAAAGTTTGCCCGGCAGTAATAACCGTCATAGTTTCAAAAGATTTACCGACGGCAGAAAATTTTTATTCTTTCCCTTATGGCGACAAAGAATATATGATGCCAAAAATGGGCAAAGGACAAAAAGGTAAAATAGAAAAAACAAAAATAGGAGGAGGATCGGGTTTTATTGTTTCTGAGAACGGCTATGTTTTTACCTCCAACCATGTGGTTTCCGACACGTTGGCAGATTACACTGTTGTCTTAGATCCAAAACATAAATATCCTGTTAAGGTTTTATCGAGAAACCCCATAAACGATACTGCTGTTTTAAAAATTGAAGGGGAAAGATTCCCTTTTCTGGAAATGGCAGACTCCGGAAAAATTGAATTGGGCGAAGAAGTTGTTGCCGTGGGAAACGCTTTGGGCGAATTTACCGACACATTATCAGCTGGAATTGTTTCCGGCCTTTCAAGATTTATTACTGCTTTTGGAGGAATTGAAAATCAAACACAAAATCTTAGAGGATTGATTCAAACAGATGCAGCCATTAATCCGGGAAATTCCGGTGGCCCATTAATTAACATGGAAGGAAAAGTTATTGGCATTAACACCGCCATGATTGCGGGAGCTCAAAACATTGGATTTGCAATTCCCATAAACTACGCCAAAAAAGATTTAGAAGAAGTTAAAAAATATGGAAAAATAATGATGCCATTTTTGGGAGTAAAATATGTTTTAGTTTCCAAAGATATGGCAGAGGCCAACAAATTACCGGTAAATGACGGAGCAATTATTGTAAGGGAAGCACTAGGCGAACCGCCGGTTGTAAAAGGTTCTGCGGCGGACTTAGCCGGGGTCAAAGAATGGGACATTATACTAGAGTGTAATAATGAAAAAATTACAACAAAAAACCCTTTGGCGAATATTTTACAAAAATGTAAAATTGGAGGACAAACACCCCTGACAATTCTGCGCAACGGCAAAAAAATAAATCTCTTTGTAAAACTCGACGAAAAAATTTAAAAATTTCACATAAAAAAACTCCGCCCTTAAATAAGGCGGAGTTTTTAAATTATCAAACCTGGATTTTGCTGAATAAATAACTACTTGTGGAAACTATGGTTTTGATACAGCTTCTGCTGTATAAATATTACCCGCATTCCAAAGCATAAAACCATTGTAATCTTTTACCAAGGCATCTTGCGTGGCCTTAATCTCTAGTTTTACCATGTCTGCGCTGTAACTGGCCCCCATGTCAAAATCTTGAATCCATGGTCTAAACTTGGCTAAAGGAAGCTTAGTAATTGCGCTGGACATTGCGTCATTTACAACTTCATATGGATGTTCTGCTGGGTTACTAAATCCTAGAAACCCATCAATATAATGAGAAGGGTATATCATTGGTGAAATATAATCAAAACTTCCAAAAGCATCCTCAATTATCTGGCCAATTCCCATGTCGCTTGTGCTTGTTGTTGTTTGGCCAAATAAATCAACCGATATTTTCCCCGACAAGTTTGCTCTCAAGTATTGGAAAAAACTTTTTATTACTTCTGACATTGATGTCTTATCATCCTGAAAAGGAAAACCCATATTTTTTGTTTTGCCGTCGGAAGGAAATCTTATATAGTCAAAATTAATTTCATCAAATCCGTTATAAAATGCGTCTTTTGCTAAAGAGGTAGTATAATCCCAAACTTCTTTTGACGCAGGATCAAGCCACGACAGTCCGCTGTTGTCTCGCCACAAAACTGGCTGTGTTTTATCAGTGGTATTTAATTCATCATATATTGCTAAATCCGGTCTAACTTTAGAATATACTGTATCTTCAAAAACAACTATTCTCCCTATCACATAAACATTTTGATCATGGAATGATTTTATCAAAGCATCAATGTCTTTAATCGCTCGGTTGTACAAATTATATTTTTTGACAGCTTCTGCCCCGGAGTTATAAGATACGCCTCCCCCGCTATCCTTAATGTCAACTACCACTGCATTTATTTCCGTGTTTTTAAAAAGGTAATTTAAATAATCAAGATATTTTTTATTTCCTGCTGACCATCCGGTGACATAAACCGCTTTCACAATTTCCGGCGGGTTTTCTAGTTTTGATGAAGGAGTGTATACAGGAACATTGCTGACGTTTGAAGATAAAACATTATTTTGATTATCCTGTCTCCCCGCGAGAAATCTCCCGAAGGAAGACAAATAAAAAGAAGCGCCAGCTATTATAGCTAACAAAATTATTAAACTTATGAGAAATTTTTCAGAAAAAAGTCTTTGCACTATGGCTAATTATATCAACATTCTTTTTAAAATAAAAGCGCCCCGATGGACATCGGGGCGCTTTCTTATTTGTTATTCAGTTGTTTTCCCATCAAATTCTGGTCCATCGGCCTCAGCCTCTGCTTTTGATGCTCTTTGTATGCCATCTTTGTGGTGAGCTGGCGAATAAATAGTGTAAAGTTTCAATCCTTCTGTCATAGAAACGTTAATAACATTGTGCTGTGCTCCTGCCGGAACCAACACTGCCGATCCGTCTTCAACTTCATGCTCATTTCCGTCAATTATCACTTTGCCCCTGCCCTTCTCAAATCTAAAAAACTGGTCGTTGTCCGTGTGAACTTCCGTTCCAATTTCCTCATTTGGCTTAAGCGACATTAAAACTAACTGGCTGTGCGTACCCGTGTAAAGAACCTTCCTAAAATTTTCGTTCTCTAATGTATCTTTTTCTATATTTGAAACGAATCCTTTCATAAGTTTTTATATTTATTTAATAATAAATGGGCGGCTAACGGGAGTCGAACCCGTTCTGAGACTGCCACAGAGTCTAGTGCGAAACCGTTACACCATAGCCGCCATAAATCAACTTTGTCGGGGTATAGGGATTCGAACCCTAACTAAGTCGTCCCAAACGACTCGTGCTACCGTTACACTATACCCCGGTATCAATATTTTTTAAAATTGTTTTTCCTATAATGTATTAATCTATGACAATTGGCACATACAACTTTACATTTCTTAACTTCTTCTTTTATTCTTTCAAGCCCATAATGATTAAAAAAAGCATAAGCAATGTTAAATTCTTTATCATTTACATCTGTGTGATGAAATTCTAAAACCCTATAATCGTCGATCCCGCATTGGCTACATTTGTGATCTTTTTTATAATCATCTAACCACTTTCGTTGTTTATCTCTAAGTAAATTTTTAGTATCGCTATAACAGAAACGACACTTTAGACGTTTGTATATCTTTTTAGGAGTCGAAAGGGCAACGCCAAAATCAGATTCGGGATAATATTTATTACAATATTTGCATAGCTTCATAATTATATTATAATATCTTTGGGAGCGATAATCAAGGTTCGAAGTAATATAATATAAAATAAAACTATCTTGGATTATATCTCAAAAAAACCATATTGTCAAAGGGAAATTTTTATGATAAGATATTAGTTGATTAGGTCCCCGTAGTTCAATGGATAGAACAAGAGCCTTCTAAGTTCTGGATGTAGGTCCGATTCCTACCGGGGACACCACGCAGGTATCGTATATCGGTATTACCTTAGCTTTCCAAGCTAATGAGAGGGGTTCGACTCCCCTTACCTGCTCATTTTTTATGATCTCAACAAAAAAAACTAAAATCATAGCGACAATCGGCCCATCGTCTGACCAAGAAAAAATGTTAGAAAAATTTATATCTGCTGGGATGGACGGAGCGCGTCTTAATTTTTCTCATGGAAGTCACCAAGAACATGGAAATGTTATAAATTTAATAAGAAAACTGGAAAAAAAATTAAATAGGCATATAGCAGTAATTGCTGACATCCAGGGGCCAAAAATAAGAATTGGGAATCTACCTGAAACGGGAATAGAAGTTAGAGTTGGGCAAGAAATTGTCATAGACACTGGAACCAGAGAATTTTATGAAAACAGAATACCTTTGCCATCCTTGCTTTTCAGGGATGGAACCAAAGAAGGACATCTTGTTTTTATTGATGACGGAACTTTACAGGTTAAAATAACAAACAAACGCGCCGGCATATTTAAAGCTGTTGTTTTAAAGGGTGGTGTTTTGTTTTCTAAAAAAGGAGTGAATGTACCCTCCTTAGAAATTAATTCATCTATATTAAACGCAAAAGACAAATCTGATATTGAATTTTCAATAAAATCGGACGTAGATTATATAGCCCTATCTTTTTTAAGAAATGCGAAAGATTTAAAAGAAGCAAAAAAATTTGTAGGCAAATCCAAGGTAAAAATAATTGCTAAAATAGAAAGACACGAGGCACTGTTAAACATAAACGAAATAATAGACGAAGCCGATGTGGTTATGATAGCAAGAGGAGACCTGGGCATTGAAACCCCCCTTTGGGAGCTTCCCATAAGGCAAAAGGAAATAATTAATTCTGTAAAAAGAAAAATGAAACCGTCTATTGTGGCCACCCAAATGCTAGATTCAATGATAAGAAACCCAACCCCCACAAGAGCGGAAGTTTCAGATGTTTCAAACGCTGTCTTCGATTCTGCTGACACTGTTATGCTTTCAGGGGAAACTGCTTTGGGCAAATATCCATTTGAATCAGTGGAAATGATGAGAAAAATTTTAGAGGCTACCGATGACCACCAAGAATCCTTACATGAGAATTTAAAAAAAAATAGTGGCATAACAACAGAGCTTTGTATCGCCAATTCAACTGCCCACATTGTAGAAATGTCCGGAGCAAGGGCCATTATAATTAAGGCCGAAGACGAGACCCTGGCAAAAACAATTTCTCATTTCAGACCTAAGGCCATGATAATAGCGGCAACCAAAGACCCTAAAATAGCAAGAAAATTATCTTTAGTTTGGGGTGTTACTCCCTTGGTTATAAAAGACAAAAATTTAATTAAAATGGCCACAAAGGATCTAATAAAAAGTGGTGCTGTTAAAAAGGGAGACAAAATAGTTTGCGTTTATAGCGCCAACAGCATAACAACAGAAGTAATTTAATAAATTTATTTAAAACTGCCTATAAGGCAGTTTTTTTTGTCTATCTTTTTATGTCTGCTCATCCATCTTGATTTTTATCTTGATTAAGATAATATATAAGTATATGAACAAATTTAAAGATTTATACGAGTTTGTAGATTTTGCAAAGGGCAACAGAAAATACCCCGAGAATACGGCTAATGGGCTTAAATCTGCTTTAAATGTTTTCGAAAAAGAGTTGAATGTAGATGAACTCAACTCTATAGATTTAGTTGAAGACAACATAGAAGAAATATTTATAAACGTTGTAGGCAAAAATAAAGATAAAAACATAGGATCTCTCAACACCTATAAGGCTCGCGTGCTTAAAACCATAAAAGACTACCAAAAATACGGCGTTAATCCGAGTAAAATACAAGGTTGGGTGGCTAAAACAAACAAAATCATAAATCGTGTTTCTGGTAATAAAGATAAATCAGATAAAGAAACAGATAAAACTCAGACAGACTTATCTGACCATATAAACACCCCTGTGCATAAGATTGAGCTCTCTTTAAGGGAAAACCTAAAAACCTCAATAATTATCCCAAAAGACATAACTGCCAAAGAAATTAAGATGATAAAGGGCATCCTTGATTCCCTTTCCACTGAATAGTATAATTAGTAAAATATTATCAATAACAACATATGATTTTACTAAGCATATTAATGGCTTGCTTCCTAATAAGTTTATGTGTCTGGGTGGCAGTTATTTTTCTATTTTTTAAAAGAGAAACACTTTCTAAAATAACAATGTTTTTAGTTTCTCTTTCGGCAGGAGCATTAATTGGCGGAGCTTTCCTGCACCTATTACCAGAAGCTTCAGAAAAATTAGAACCTGAAAGGTTGTTTTTCTTTGTATTACTGTCTTTCGTCGCCTTTTTTTTATTAGAAAAAATATTCCATTGGCGCCACTGCCATACAGAAAACTGCAATATTCATACATTGGGCTATATGAATTTAGTTGGAGATTCTTTGCATAATTTTATTGATGGGCTAGTAATTGCAGGCGCTTTTATAGTTGACACAAAATTAGGCATAGCAACAACTATGGCTATTGCCTTACACGAGATACCTCAGGAAATTGGCGATTTCGGCGTTCTTATACACGCTGGCTTCAATAAAACTAGAGCATTGATATTAAATTATATTGTTGCAGCCGTAGTTATTTTGGGTGGAATTGTTGGCTATCTCGCTTCTTTTCACGTTGAAAACGCAATGGCGTACCTTCTGCCAGTTGCTGCTGGCGGATTCATCTATATCGCCTCTTCTGATTTGATGCCAGAAATTAGGAAGGAAACCAATATCAAAAAATCAACCACACTGTTTGGTATATTTATATTGGGAATTATTTTAATGTTTGCCGTAAAATTCTTAGATTAACTCATAAAAAAGCCGCCTTTCGGCGGTTTTTTATTGCCGAGCGATTATCTGGCGTACTCTATCACCCTATTCTCTCTAATGACTACAACCTTGATTTCTCCAGGGTATTTTAGTTCTTCTTCAATTTCACCGGCAATTTGCTTAGCTATTTTTGCAGCTCCCAAGTCGTCCACCCTGTCAGATTTTACAAACACGCGAATCTCTCTTCCCGCCTGAATGGCATAGGTTTTCTCAACTCCTTCAAATTTATTGGCAATGTCTTCTAAGTCCTTCAATCTCTGCAAATAATTTTCTAAAGTGTCTTTTCTGGCGCCCGGACGCGAGCTTGAAATTGCGTCAGCCACCGTAACAATTGAGGCTTCCAAAGAATCGGCTGGATAATCTCCATGGTGAGCTCTCATTGCTTTTACAATGGCTTCTGATTCGCCAAATTTTTCCAATATCTTAATACCAATCTCAATGTGTGAGCCTTGTATTTGCTGGTCAATGGCTTTCCCAATGTCATGCAAGAGCCCTGCTCTTTTTGCTATTTGAGTATTAGCTCCCAATTCTGCTGCAATTGTTTCTGAGATTAGAGCAACTTCCATTGAGTGCAACAAAACATTTTGGCCGTAACTGGTTCTGTAAAACAATCTGCCTAAAATTTGAACTAATTTTTCGTTCAATCCAATAACTCCAACATCAAAAGTTGCTTTGTCTCCGGCTTCTTTTATTTTGGCGGAAATTTCTGCTTTTGCTTCTTCAACTTTTTCTTCAATTTTGGCCGGTTGAATTCTGCCGTCAGCAATTAATTTATCCAAAGCAACCTTGGCTATTTGCCTTCTTATTGGATTAAAACAAGAAATGACAACCGAGTCCGGTGTTTCGTCAACAATTAATTCAACTCCTGTTAGTTTTTCAAATGCTCTTATGTTTCTTCCTTCCTTACCAATAATTCTACCCTTCAACTCTTCGTTGGCTAAAATGACAGATGTGGTTGTGAGCTCTTGGGTTTGAGGGACTGCGCATTTTTGGATTGCCAAAGTCACAATTTCTTTTGCTCTCAACTGTAACTTTTCTTGGTTGCCTTCTTCTAACTTTTTCATTCTCTCTAAAATTTCCTTCTCTTTTTCTATTTCAACCAATGCTAAAAGTTCCTTTTTTGCGTCTTCCCGAGAAAGAGAGGCTACTTTTTCTAATTTACCTTCTGCTTCCAACCTCAACTGCTCTAACCCTTCTTTTATAACCTTTAGCTTTTCTACTTTGTCCTGCAATTCTTTTTCTTTGCTTTCAAAAGAAACTATTCTTTCGTTTAACAATTTTTCTCTACCCAACAAAAGCTCTTGAGCTTTTAAAAACTCTTTTCTTCTTTCGTCTATGTCTTTTTGGGTTTTCTCCAAAAGCTCAGAAGACTTTTTCTCCGCATTTTTTACTAAGTTCGCGGTTTCCTCTTTCACGTCAATAACTCTTTTTTGCAGTTTTGCCTCCAAGGAACCTGCCCTTTTCTTGGCAAGATTTTGACGTACATAATACCCGATGATTATTCCAATCACCAGAACCAAGGTCATCAATATAAAACCTAATATAGTTTGATCCATTTTTTATAAGCGAGACAACAAGATAATAGCGAGGCAGTAAGTTTCCAGCGTATTTCAGGACACAAAGTGCCTGACCTAGTGAGTTTTCCGCCGAAAGCGGACAACGAACGTTAGCTGGAAATTTATTGCCGAGCGATATCTGATTACCGAGCGTTAAATTATAATAATAAAACTCACCTCGTCGGTGAGTCCGCACAAAATATATTTTAATTTAGAGGTTACCTTTTGGGTCTTTCTATTTACCGCCGATTACTTCGTCAATAAGGCCGTACTTTTTGGCCTCTTCCGCGGTTAAATAAAAATCCCTGTCAGTGTCACTTACAACCTTAGCCAATGCTTGCCCTGTGTGAGAAGCTATAATTTTGTTCAACTTCTCTTTCATGTGCAAAATCTGTTTTGCAGTAATCTCAATGTCTGCCGCCTGACCTTGCATTCCTCCGGCAACCTGGTGCAATAAAATTTCAGCGTTAGGAAGGGCAAAACGTTTGCCTTTTGTTCCTGCTGCCAAAATAACTGCCGCCATTGAAGCCGTAAGGCCTATGCAAATGGTGGAAACTGGGCATTTCAAATACTGCATTGTGTCATAAATGGCTAACCCTGCTGTAACCGAACCTCCCGGGCTATTTATGTAAAGCTTTATATCTCTTTTTGAGTCTTTAGATGCTAAATAAAGCATCTGGGCAATAACCACGTTTGCGTTCATGTCGGTAACTGGACCCGCAAGAAAAATAATGCGCTCTTCTAAAAGCCTTGAAAATATATCGTATGCGCGCTCACCGCGCTGATTCCTTTCTACAATAGTTGGTACTATTGGCACGTTATTAGTTAATTTTTAATTATTATTGTGATAATTTTTCCAAAATTTGGAAGATTTTCTCGTTGTTTATCACGCCTTTAGTATACTCTTTTAGCTCACTAATGTCAATTTTGGCTAACTGTTCTTTAGAGTAATTTTTTATACTTTTCGCAACTTCTTCTTCAACTTCTTTGTCGGAAACTTCTATCTTCTCTAATCTACCCAATTCTCGAAGTACAAGGAACCCACGAAGCCTTTTTTCAGCTTCCTTTTTGTAGGTTTCTTTTATTTCAGCCTCTGTTTTTTTAATTGAAGCCAGGTATTCTTCGAAAGAAATTTTGACACTGCTTGTTATCTTGTTCTTTAAATCTTCAAGCAACCTTTGCTGTTCATATTCCACCATGGCCTCGGGCGTATCAAATTTTGCTTTTTCCGCAATTTTTTGCAAAATTTCTCCGCGTACTCTCTGCTTTTCAGCCTCTTTTTTCTCAAGAGTGATTCCTTCTTTCATGCTGACTTTTAATGCAACCAAAGTATCAAATGCTCCCAGTTGTTTTGCAAATTCATCATTAATTTCCGGCAACTCCATTTTTTGCACCGAAATTAATTTTATTTTAAAAACGCTTTCTTTCCCGGCCAAATCCTTTCTTGGCAGGTTGTCTGCAAACTTCACCTTAACTTCCTTTTCCTCACCCGCGCGCATACCAACAATGCCATCTTCAAACCCTTTCATAAATCCCCCTTCACCCAAAATAAACTTGTCGGGTATTTCTTTATTATTTTCAATATCCGAACTCTGATATTTTATTTCAACAAAGTCCCGCAGCCCCGCAGAGCCGTCAGGCGACGTGGGGTTTTTCGCTGTGAACTTCGCGCGCGTTTTTTGCAAATAATTTATAGAGTCCTGGATTTCTTCTTCGGTTACTGTAACATCTTTTCCTTTTATGGCTTTGGCAATTTGTTTGTAATCTGGCAATTCAACTTCTGGCAAAACAGTTATCACCGCCTTAAACACAAACTCGCTTCCGTTGGCAATCTTAATTATAGAAACCTCGGGGTTGCCAACCACCTCTAACTTACTTTCTTTTATATAATCTGAATAAACGTGTTGCACTGCATGATCTCCAGCCTCCATTAATAAAGCTTCCGGCTTCAATTTTTCCTCCACCATTGATGCCGGAGCTTTCCCCGGCCTAAAACCGTCCACTTTTACGTGTCCTTTTAAATGCTCTACCGCATGCGCCATGTGCTCTTTAAACTCCTCTGCCGTTAGCTCAAATGTTATTTCTATCTGGCTCTTTGGCAACTTTTTAGATTCTGTTTTCATAAATATTTTTTAAGAATAATTATATAGTTTACACTTTTTTTTCCGAAAAATCAACCTCTGGGCATTTCCAAAATAAAAAGGGGGCAATGGTATTGCCCCCTTTCCACAAAGCATTTATCTTTTTTTATTATAACCTTATTTTGTTATACAGAACCGTGGAAACACTTCCAAGTGATGAAAGAAAAATAATAAAAGCAAAAATCCATCCTACAAAAGGAATAAAGGAAACAAGCCCGAAAACCAATGCAGAAATAACCAGAATCCACCAGTTTACCTCGTAATTTTCTTTCTTAAACAAGTGTTTCAAGGCAAGACCTGCAAAAATTAAAACGCTGAAAACTGAAGCCAAAATGCAAAGAGCAATGTAGAAAAATAAGGTAATAAGTCCTAAGAACGTGCCAATTATTGTTGCAAAACTCAAAATAATGGCAACGGGCAAAAGAATAAGAATAATAAACCCTCTTAGGGCCTCTTTCCAAAAGTTCGGAACCCCTCTATCTAAAACAGATTTAGTTTGGCGCCCGAAAAAATAAATCATAACCAAGCCCACAACAATAAGCATTATTGTCTTGAACGCAAATGCAATACTCATAAATCCTAAAATTAGCCCTTTCGAGGCCTCTTCTCCTTTTACAGTCAAATTTATTTTATTGAAGTTTGTTGTTCCACCAACTACTGCTCCCTGCTCTAAAACTGCGATTTTTTGTGAAGAATAATCAAAATTTCCAACCACTGAAGCATTAGGCCCAAGTTTTATGTTTTCCGCTGTAACCTTTAAATTTCCTGCCACGGGCCCGTCTACGTAAACGTCCCCGGCTTTAATATTTAGGTCTTTGCCCGCGCTTCCTAAAAAGGTTACGCTACCTCCGACAATTCTAACATCTTTACTAAACCTAGAACCAGATAAAACATTTACTTGCCCGCCTGCAACCACCAAGTCTCCTCCTGCTGATTTCGAAACCATAATATTCCCTCCGGCAACCCTTATATCTCCTGTGACATTAGAACTTATATTAATATTTCCCCCTGCAACTTCAACGTCTCCAGACACTGGGCCAGAAACAATAACACTGCCTCCAGTAGCCAACACGTCTCCATTTACTGTTCCGGAGATTCCAACCGTTCCTGCGGCAACATAAAGATTTTCGTTTATTGTTGTCCCGGAATCTAAATTATAAGTATCGCCAACTTTGAAGGTTGCGCCAAAAACCAGAATAGGCGCCATGGCAAAAACCATCATAATTGCCAAAACTAATATTTTTTTGTTCACCTTGTTGAGTCCATCTTTATGTGGCTAAACGCCAATTTCAGACAAACTACTTTTAGCTTAATTTATTAATTACACTGTTTTTGAAAAATTTGTTTTGAAATATCCTACAAACAAGGGGAGAACAAAGGTTGTGGCGTAATAAATATATACATCTAATTTATAATAGCCATCGGCCGGCTTAAACATTAAAACCAAAAACAAATAATCAAATACAATGGCGATTATTGTCCAAGCAAGAGCAATTTTTAAATAATAAATTAAATTGTCGCCTTGGACTCTCTTAATCAAAACCCAGAGCGTTATTAAAATACCAACAGGGGAAACAACCCAGCCAATCATATTTGCCGGAACCAACATAAAGGCAATTATTCCTAGCACATATCCAATAAACCACAACCCAATCCCCCAACCCACTGCATCTTTTAAAATTTGTTTTTCCATAAATTTATTTTATTGTTGAGCTGGCGGAGTTGGCTTTTTGCTTGCCAAACCTTCAAGTGCTCTTAAGACCTCCAATGGCACCGCAAAAACAATAGTGTTTGATTGATCCGAGCTAATGTCGTTGATTGACTGCAAGGTTCGTAAGTGCAAAGCGCCATCAGATCCAGAAAGTACTTTGGCAGCTTTTGCCATATTGTCAGCTGACACAACTTCTCCTTCTGCTTTAATAATCATTGCTCTTTTTTCTCTTTCAGCTTCTGCCTGTCTTCCAATAACTCTTTTCATTTCTTCGGGCAAAACAATGTCTTTTAATTCTACGTTCTGAACTTTAATTCCCCAAGGTTCAGATTCTGCATCGATAATACTTCTAATGCTTTCGGAAACTTTATCGCGCTGGCTTAGTAAAGTATCTAAATCAACCTGACCTACGGCGTTTCTCATTGTTGTTTGAGCTAATTGGGAAATGGCGTAATAAAAATTTTCCACTTCCAAAAATGATTTGGCAGCATCCTGAACCTTGTAATAAATAACCGCGTTTACCCCAACAGATATGTTGTCTTTAGTAATTGCCTCTTGGTTGGGCACATCAACTGCTTTTACTCTCATATCTATTTTCCTGTATGATTGAAAAACTGGCCAAACTAACCTCCAGCCTGGCTCCATCATGCCAACATACTTTCCGAGCCCAAACTTAATTCCTTTCTCGTATTGGTTTACCTGTTTTATTGAACCCAGGATAACCACAACTGCCACGAATATTATAAAATAAATAGAATCTGCCATAGTTTATCGCCCGCTTGATTGTCTACAAGACTTTTGGCGGGTTACATTTAATTATATTTACTATCTTCACTTTATTCCTAAACTCGCCAATTTTCAAGTTCCTACAAAAAAATCGCCTTTACGGCGATTTTTTTGTAGGTCAAACTAATCTTGCATATTTGTTGGAACTTTTGGCTCTTTACCCATTAGAAGGAAGAGAGTAAACATGCCGACTATTACTATTACCACTACTAATATTGTTTTTCCAATCATATTTTTATATATACATTATACCAGAAAAACCACAATCAACAAGGCCACTATATTCAACACTTTAATCATTGGGTTAATTGCAGGTCCTGCAGTGTCTTTGTATGGGTCGCCAACAGTATCCCCTGTAACAGCGGCTTGGTGAGCAAAAGAACCTTTGCCTCCATGTGCGCCACCTTCAATATATTTTTTGGCATTATCCCAGGCAGCTCCACCGGTTGTCATTGAAATTCCAACAAATAGTCCCGTAACAATTGAACCAATTAACAATCCGCCAAGAGCTTCCGGCCCTAAAATAAAACCAACTAAAATTGGAACTGCAATTGGAATTAAAGCCGGTATCATCATTTCTTTAATGGCTGCTTTTGTAACAATATCTACACATTTTCCATATTCTGGTTTTGCTGTGCCCTCCATTAGCCCTGCAATTTGCTTAAATTGTCTTCTTACCTCTTCAACAACTTTTCCGGCTGTTTTCCCGACAGCTCCCATTAAAAACGAAGCAAACAGGTAAGGAAGTAATCCACCAATTAACAAACCTGCGATAACATAAGAATTTGTCAAAGAAAAATTTATTGCACCGTTTACGCTAACTTTTTCCACGTATGCTGAAAACAAAACCAATGCCGCTAAACCCGCCGAGGCAATGGCATAACCTTTTGTAACCGCTTTTGTGGTATTTCCAACTGCGTCTAAAGCATCTGTAATTTTTCTGACATCTTCTGGCATTCCGGACATTTCGGCAATTCCTCCAGCGTTATCTGTAATTGGTCCATAAGCATCAACTCCAACAACAATACCAGATATTGAAAGCATTGCCATAACTGCCAATGCAACTCCATAAATTCCCGCTAACCAGAAACTTAGAATTGTTCCAAAGGCAATTAACAAAACCGGGTAAGCTGTTGATTGCATGCCCAGCCCAATCCCCCTGATTATATTTGTGGCATGCCCTGTCTCCGAGGCCTTGGCAATTGATTTTACCGGGCTATAATTTTTTGATGTGTACCATTCTGTAATTACAAACATTCCGGCTGCAATCACCAAACCAACTAATGTTGAAAAAAATAAATTATTAACGGAAACTGCTTGGCCCGCCATTAACCTGGAAATTATAATATAAAAAGCAATTGCCGACAAAACTACTGTTATTGCAACACCTTTATACATAGAACCCATAATTGATTGCGATTTGCCAAGCTTCACAAAGAAGCTTCCAATTATTGAAGTTAAAATAGAAACGCTACCCAAAATTAATGGCAATAAAACAAATTGTATTGAGCTTGGGAACAACAAAGCGCCCAAAATCATTGCAGCCACAGTTGTTACAGCGTAAGTTTCAAAAATGTCAGCTGCCATACCGGCGCAATCTCCCACATTATCTCCAACTTGATCGGCAATAACTGCCGGATTTCTTGGATCGTCTTCTGGAATTCCTTTTTCTACTTTTCCAACCAAATCGGCTCCCACATCGGCAGCTTTAGTGTAAATTCCGCCACCAATTCTGGCAAAAACAGAAATTAATGAAGCTCCAAAACCCAATGCCACCAAACCCTCAATTCCCGTTAATAAATAATAGCCGGAAACAGATAACAATCCTAAGCTTACAACCATTAAACCTGTAATAAGTCCGCCTTTAAATGAAATGTCTAAAGCGTTTGCCAAGCCCTTTTTTGCAGCCTCGGCAACTCTTGTGTTTGCTTGTGTAGAAACAATCATTCCAATAAATCCCGAAACTCCCGACAAAACTGCTCCAATTAAAAATCCAATGGCAATCTTCCAACCCATAAAGAAAAGCAAAATAAATAAAACCAAACCAACTAATGCAATTGTTTTATACTGTCTTTTTAAATAAGACATTGCTCCCTCTTGAACTGCCGCAGTAATTGCAATAGCTTTGCCTCCGGCGACTGGCGCCTTTTTAATTTGCATAACCAGATACCACACAAACGCAATGGCGAACAACGAAACGATTATCGGATAATATATAAGCGACATACGCTATTTTGGAGCTACTGTCACCCGCCCCGATTAATTATTTTTTATCTTCTGGTTCTTTTTCCTCAGAAGCTTTTTCTTTCTTAACTTTTTTGGCTTTTTTAGGCGTCCCTTCCTTTGCCACGTCGGAGTCTTCAACAGAGGCGGGTTCTCCTTCAACGGCTTCCTCAACTACAACTTCGGTTGGTTTAATATCTATTTTCCAACCGGTTAATTGAGCGGCAAGTCTAACATTCCTGCCATCTTTTCCAATAGCCAAACTAAGCTGGTCTTCCGGCACAAAAACAGTTGCCGAATTTTTATCTTCAACTTTTACTGAAACAATTTTTGCTGGAGACAAAGCATTGGCTATAAATTTCTCCGGTTTTTCATCCCAAGCTATCACATCAATTTTTTCCCCACCCAACTCATTAATTACTGCAACAATTCTTGTACCTCTTTGCCCAACGCAAGCTCCAATTGGGTCAACACCTTGCTCATTTGAAACAACTGCAATTTTTGTCCTATAGCCGGGTTCTCTGGCAATTGCCTTTATAACAACTGCTCCCGAAGCAATTTCAGGCACTTCTAATTCAAATAATTTTGAAATCAATTTGGGGTAAACCCTGGAAAGCAAAACAACAGAACCTTTTGGGCTGTCTTCCACTTTCATTATGTAAAGCTTCAAACGCTGGCTTGGTCTGTAAAACTCTCCTGGAATTTGCTCTTCTCTATTTAAAAGGCCCAATGTTTTACCAATGTCCACAAAAACTGTGTGGCCTTCAACCCTCTGCACAATTCCTGAAATGATTTCTCCCTCTTTTGATCTGTATTCTAAGGAAATTGTTTCTTTTTCCGCCTCTCTAATTTTTTGCAAAATAACCTGCTTGGCTGTTTGGGCTGCAATCCTGCCATAATCTTGCTTAGAGGTTAATGGAATCTCTATTTCTTCGCCAACTTTTATTTTTGGGTAATCTTTTTTAGCGTCGGCGATCATTATGTGTTTTTCCTCGTTGAAAACATATTTTTTTGGCGCCTCTTCGCCGGCTCTAACTTCATCTTGCGGAATTATTTTATTTTCTTTCATCTCTTCAATTTCCTCATCTGTGTAAAGAACCGATTCGTCTACAACTAATTTTATCTGCCAAAACTTAACATCGCCCGAAACCGGGTTAAATTTGGCTTTAATTTTCTGCCCTTTTTCTCCGTAATCCTTTTTATAGGCAGTAGCAATTGCCGCCTCAATGGTTTCTATAACTTTTTCCGGCGTAATTCCCCTTTCTTCCGCAATTTGAGCTAATGCTCCCTTAAATAATTTTATATCCATTTATTTATTTTTTAGTTTATTAATTTTTTGAAAAAAAATATCCGTGGTCAGACGGACAAAGAATCTTTCTTATCTTGATTCCAGTTTAGCAAATTGAAACTTGCTTGTCAAATCTTACAATAAAAAAAGAAGCACTCAGAGGAGTGCCTGGGGGAAATGGTTTGAGTGTGTGGGGGTTGGCAGAGCGATGTCTGCCGAAGGTTAATGGTGAGTAAATTGTAAATGATCGAATAGTCGATGAAAGTCTCTGGTTCTATGTTGAGACTCTTGTAGGCACTTGTGTGTCTACGGTTTCTTTCATCTCCTACTTTAGACGTATCACAACCAAAAACCCGCGTCAAGGGAGGTTGACATCACTTTCTCGAATTGATAAAATTAGTGAATAACAACCGCTTAA
>Ga0247841_10004783_pt1 | contig 22770 bp, 25 predicted proteins | sample LaCruzMarch2015__2_FD_192410 | JGI IMG/M metagenome (GOLD analysis project Ga0247841, IMG submission 192410) | Freshwater microbial communities from meromictic Lake La Cruz, Castile-La Mancha, Spain - LaCruzMarch2015_18m | ecosystem: Environmental > Aquatic > Freshwater > Lake | place: Spain... | reverse complement strand
GAAATTTGCGCTTTTGAGCGCCAAGAGCTATACTCTAGCTAACAAGGATGGTGTGCAATGAAAGGGGTCCAGTACAAGACTATATAAAAAGTGGAAAAATTATGTTTCCAAAACAGGGAGCGGAAGAACTAATAGAACAAATTGTTCATTTTGGAGTTGAAAAACACGATGATTTGGCTGATGCTTTTTCAATAGTAATATTACAAATCATTGAAAATCCCCCAAGGTGGATTGGGATTGTTTAATTACAATTTAAAGCCTTACGCCAGCCAGCATCGAGAGCTTCTTGTTCAGAACAAAACCATTTCTCACCCTTACTTTCATCAATGGTTGTTTTTCCATAGGAACCACAACCGATTACATGATAGATTCTTTCTTTTGTAGAACTAATATTACCCTTGATGGTACAAACTCCAGAGCTACTACTGGAAGCCAAATTTGGGGCATTATTGATCATCGTGGTCTCATTTTGGCATATATCACCCCATTGACCTGCTTTGTTACTTTGAGCCACCTTTTGAGCATTCTTGAATTCTGTTTGATATTTATAAGGGATATCATAAGTATACTCATATGCATAACCTTCTTTAATCATTAGTAAATTAAAATTAGTTCCGTCTTCAAGAAAAACGTACCTCAAAAGCCGGTTATATTTATCTAATTCACCTTGAGTAATATCCTTTTCTAAGTAAACCTTTTTACCAGTCAAAAGTGTTTTAGCTTTGTTTGAAGCTTCAACACCAAAACATTCTACAGGCTTTCTTGGGTCAACCGTCTCTGGAGTATTTATACCGATCAATCTTAATCTCTCGACCTTACCGTTGATAGAGACGTCTATCGTATCGCCATCAACAACATTAGTAACAGAATACAATGTTTCTTTTGATACGATAATTTTAGGTTCCGAAACTGTCCTATTTTCTTCAATGGTCGTGGTAACTAATACTCTTGTCTCCTCCTGTTCAATGGCATTTTGAGATATAAGACTAGGAACTTTATTAGACCCCAAAGAAGCTAAAATTATAACAACAACTATCACTCCTCGAAAATAAAATAAAATCTTTTTTAACATATTATTGATGATGCCACCAAATTGATATCCTTGTCTGTATAATAACAATAAGACCAAGAAGTAGAAAGACTATAGCACCAATCAAAAAACCAGAAAATAAAAATATAAAGCCAAAAACTAGAACGACCACTCCGATGAGCAACTGCTTCTTCAATTTTTTGCTCGTCTGTTCTATGACTTGAGTCATTACCTCATTATCTTTTGCAGATATGGGATAAGCACATTTTGGACATTTTTCTGCCTTATCCGATACCTCTGTCCCACACTCAATACATTTTACTAGTGCCATAAATTTATATTTATAAAGTTAATAAATCAAAACCCCCACTTTTCTTTTCGCCCTGAATGATTACATCTAATGCTGTGCCTTGTTGTGATTCTGGAAAAAATAAACAATACTTGGTTTTACAAAAGACTTATTTTATCTCTAGCTCGTTCAATAGCATTTTTATTTATCACCATACTATCTTTGATTTTTATGAGTTCTTTTTTTAATAACTGCTTATTAATATCTTTATCTTTTTCAGAAGGAAAAGATTTTCTTTCAAATTCACTTATCAACCTATCCATAAGTTTTAGCTTGTTATCCTCTTTTACACCTAAAACAACAACTATAATTAATCCTATACTACCACCCAAAACAATAACAATAATAAATAATTCAGACATATAATTTATATTTATAAAATTAATAAATCAAAAACCACCACTTTTCTTTTCGCCTTGAATGATTGCGTCTAATGCTGTGTCAAGATTTCGCCCACACTCAGATTTTGGGAGAGTATAGGTAACATTAGGGTCACTTTTTTTGACTGGTATGCCAGCGTTTGAAGCATACTGCTCCAACAGTTCCTTTCCTAACTGTGTTTTATTAAAAGGTTCCTGAGTAATTAATGAATAAAATTCATCTTTCAATTTTTGACATTGAGCCTCTGTAATATTTATTTCTCGAACGACTGGTTTCGTCTGCACATTCTCCGTTGTAATAGGCTCGGTAGAAACTGTATTTCCACCACCCTGAGAAAAACCCATAAGAGCGAACAGACCAATAATAATTATAATCTTGAGATTCCTTGAAATAACAATGTTGTATTTATTCTTGATGAATTCACTGACGGGCGGAAGTATTAAAAGAGCGATAAAAATAGAACTGATGGCGAAAAGAAATTCTGAGAAAAGTCTTAAAATACCTATTATAACTAGCAATACACCCACTATCCACTTTAGAACTAAGTTTGCTGTAATTTTTTTTACTTTAACCTCTTGTAATTTGTTTTGACTCTCCATTTTTTTATTATTAAATTTTTAATAAAACCTATGGAGAGAACACAAAAAGCCCACCACAGGTAGAGACCGAAGTCTCTCGTACCAGTTTCCCGATACGGCGGATCACGCGACCCTATGATGGGTTCTTTATGCGTGATCCGACTTCTTCACCATGCCAGCAATTGCTTACTGGTTTAGGCTACTTTTGCTATTCAATTGTCCCTACATAATAGCTCTTTTTTCGCTATTAGTCCAATTCGATCATATCGCAAACTAGTTGTTTTGCTAAGCTAGTTACGCGAGTATGCTACGTTTTTCTAGTTCTGCATAGCTTAGCAAAGCCAGTGGTTCTGTCATTAATGGTATATGCAAACACAAGCCAATATAGGGTTAATCGGCAATATGGCGGTTATACCAGTAACAAAAATAAAATATGTGTTATATGCCAGAAAATCGACAGAGTCCGAAGAACGTCAAATCTTATCTATAGAATCTCAGGTTAAAGAAATGCTACAACTAGCCGAAAAAGAAGGCCTAGAAGTGGTAGATATTCGTCGAGAATCACATTCCGCCAAAGATTCTGGACAAAGGCCAGTATTCAGAGAAATACTTGAAGATATCAGGCGTGAGAGATTTAATGGCATACTAACATGGGCACCAGATAGACTCTCAAGAAATGCTGGTGATCTTGGTTCTCTTGTCGATTTAATGGACCAAAAATTACTTTTGCAAATACGAACATTTGGGCAGTCTTTTATTAACTCTCCAAATGAAAAATTTCTCTTAATGATTCTTTGTTCACAAGCCAAATTGGAAAATGACAACAAAAGCATTAACGTAAAACGGGGCTTGAGGACTAGATGTGAAATGGGACTTAGACCAGGACAACCTCCAGTCGGTTATTTAAATGAAAGACATATGGATAGAAAATGCCAAGCTATAATCGATCCTGAACGAGCACCGATTATCAAAAAAATGTTTGAAAAAGTGGCTTATGAGAAATGGAGCGGTAGGAAAATATATAACTGGCTAAAATTTGAAATTAATTTCAAAAGCGTCACAGGTAATAAAGGGTTAACGCTTAGTAATATTTATATGATACTTGATAATCCATTCTATTACGGGGTATTTGAATACCCAGTCAAAAGTGGTAATTTCTACACAGGCAAACATACTCCCTTAATTACCAAGGAACTATATGACCAAGTTCAGGCACAAGTCAAAAGTCAGGTGATAAGATCAGAAAGTAAAGAATTTGCGTTTACCAAACTGATGGTTTGTGGACTATGTGGATCAGGTATTACTGCCGACGAAAAATTCAAAACACAAAAGAACGGTAATGTTCATCGTTATGTTTATTATGGGTGTTGCAAATCGAAAGATAGGAATTGTAAATGTGAATATATTAATGAAATGGACTTGATTAGGCAGTTTGAGGAATTGTTGGAAAAAATTGATATTGATGAGATCGGGATAAAAGAAAAAATCAAAGCCAAAGTAGAAGAAGTAAAGAGGTTTAATAATATGATTTTAGGTAAAAAGGAAAAGATAACAGTAGCCGATATAGATATCAAGAACTATGCCAAATACATCCTCAAGGAAGGAAAAGATTTTGAAAAAAGAGAATTGCTGGGATGCCTAAAAAGTAAGATAATCTTTAAAGAAAAAACTATCAGTTTAAATAACCAGTAGTTTATTAACACCTCCCCTATATTTAACAAGAAAATTTTGCTACTATAGTATTATATGTGGCAAAAGATTTTAGATTTTTTTTCAGATAAGACAGTTCTACCCAAGCAAGAACCGAGTAAAATCCTGACTAATGAAATAATACAAAAATTTATTTCCAATCCAGAGACTTTTACTTTATATCGTGGGGAAGAAAAAGGACGTTCTAATGAAAACGGATTACATTTTACCACCGATAAAGAATGGGCTAAACGTTTTGGCAGTACTATTTTGGTCGGTGCTTTACCAAAGGGTAGTGTAATTCATCTTATTGACCAGAACGATTTTACCGAAGCATTGGGTATTTACTCTCGTGTTAAGACAATGGATGAGGCCACAATATTAACAATACAACTTGGACACCATGGTTATGATGCAATGGTCGGACATGATACCATGAACTGCAACATTCTTGACGTGGTGATAAACCCTAAAAATCTAAAATATTTTAAGCCTTTAAAGATTGATTAAGGGGTAGTTTAATAAAGAAAGTTGTACCTTTACCGAGTTCGGATTCTTCCCAAACTTTACCGTTATGTGCTTCAACAACTTTCTTAACCAAATATAGTCCGAGACCATTACTATCAACATTTACCTCTCTAGAATTTTTCCCATGACCGTATTTGGTAAATAACAATTTCTTATCTTCTTCGGTAATACCTTTTCCTGTATCCTTTACTGAAAACAAAACTGAATTATTACTGACCATGGATAGACCAACGGTTACTGACCCTTTTGGTGTATATCGGATAGCATTATCAATCAAATTCAAAACGGCATTTGATAAGTAGGTCTTATCTCCCATAAGAGTAAAATTTCCTTCTGTTGGAATATCTACAATATATTCAAGCTTTTTATTTTCTGCCTTCATTTTTAGTTGTGAAGCCGCTTCCGAAATGATATCTTTAAAATCAATTTCTTTCATAATACAAGGGTTTCCATTTTCAAATTGAGATACGGAAAGGAACGCCTGAACACTATCAACACCACCAACCTGAATTTTATAAAGACTGTCCAGCATAGTTTTTAACGATTCCGGTATAGGGTCATAGTCACCTTCTATTACTGAAGCTAAACCGGCCTTAGTATTGGCAAAAACCCCTCTAATTTGATGGGTGATGAACCGTAAGGTATCAGCTTGTGCCTCGTGGCTATTTTAAGCTCACCCGCAATTTTCTCAATATGCTCTTTTTGAGCGATCTCTTTCTTGACACTTCTAATAATAATCAAACCAACAACAGCAGAGATCATTAAAGTAATGCCAGTAATAATCAGAGATGACATGGGCATTTCATGCATATACAGGAATTGTGAACCAATCAAAATCACCAATGACCATACAAGCACCTGGGCTCCAATTAATTTTATATTAAATAGACCATAACGCACGATCATAAATGACATGAAACCAATAAAGACAACGAGTCCTATCGGTCCGAATAAGTTGATTTCATATGTGCTTGTTATCTCGCCTAGTATGTTTGAAAGATAAAAAATAATAAGAAATATTACTGAACCAACTCCAAAAATAAGGGCTTCTGATTTTGATACTTGGCCAGTCTTTGGGGTGACAAGATATTTTTTAAAGGAAATATATCCAACAATAAAAATCGCCAGTAGCTCAAAAACGTAAACAAAATAATAATAAATATTACCATAATTTGCCTGGCAATTTTGGAAGTCAAACGATAACGTATTAAATTTTGTTGGAAGTGTTACTGCAGTAACTAAAATGAGAATAGAGAAAATAACTTTTGGTATAAACGGAATATCTTTTTTATTAAGAAAAACATAAGCAAAATAGATCGCTAGTATCGGTATAAAAATTTCAATAAATGGCGTAATCTGCCAAGAAAACATATCGGGTTTTATATAGGCAACCATCCATTGAAACATTAGATTAAAAACCCAAAGAGTAAATACGACAGCAATACCTAAAAGTAATTTACTTTGTAGGGAATGTTTATCTTTTCTAAATACAAAAAAACCGAAAAACAAGGAGAGTAAAATGGCTGGTATATAAGCATAATAAAGCAAAGGTGGAGCGATTGAAAGATCGAAGAAATTTAGAAAGCCTGGTATTGAGTCTGGACAAATATTTAAATCCATAATTTTTTTATTATTATTAATATTCCTCAGTCAATGGTTCGGTATTGACTATAGAAAAATCACCCCTGATAACTGTTTTATAATAAGAATATGTAAGAGATAAGACTATGATCAAAAGAAATATGTAAAATAATAGTTTTTTTATTTTTTTCATAATTTGTTGAATATTATGTAAATTAAGTATATAATATATTTATCTTAAATGATAGTGCTAAGATAAATTATACTATGAAAATACTTTTTATTTCCGAAGATCTGGTCGCTGGCAACCTTGCTTACATTTTAACCCAAGAAGGAAATGAAGTAAAGCTCTTTATTAAGGATAAAGGTAGACGAAAGAATTTTGAAAATATGGTTACAAAAGTTAGCTCTTGGAGAAAAGAGCTCCCTTGGGTTGGCAAAGATGGCCTTATTGTCTTTGATGGTTGCGGTCATGGTGCAATACAAGATAATTTAAGAAAGAAAGGTTATTCTGTGGTCGGTAGTTCTGAAATCGGTAACAAATTAGAGAATGACCGTGCTTATGGTGATAGTATTTTCAAAAAATACGGTCTTTCTACTGTCCCTCTTATCAATTTTAATTCTCTACAAAAAGCGATTGATTTTATAAAGAAAAATAGAAAAAAATGGGTTATTAAGCAAAATAGTACCGGCACAAGCCTTAAGGGTTTTAACTATGTTGGTATGCTTGATAACGCTGAGGATGTTCTTGATGTACTGGAAAATTATAAGTCTGAAACCAAATATAATGATTCCATAATCACGTTGCAAGAAAAAATTGAGGGTGTTGAAATCGGTATTGGTAGGTATTTTAATGGTTCTGATTGGGTTGGTCCCCTAGAGGTCAATTTAGAACATAAAAAATACTTTCCAGGAGATCTTGGTCCAACAACAAGTGAAATGGGTACTGTTGCTTGGTATGATGATAATGAAGACAATAAATTATTTAAAGAGACTTTAGGGAAACTTAAAACGTATCTCCGAGAAATAAATTTCAGAGGCGATATGGAAATAAATTGTATTGTGAATGAAAAAGGGGCTTTCCCTCTTGAGGCAACGCCACGTTTTGGTTCACCGATCGTCCATCTTCAAACAGAAATACATAATTCACGCTGGTCTGATTTATTAAAGGCAGTAGCTGATGGTAAAAGGTATGATTTGAAATGGAAAAAAGGTTTTGGGGTTGTTGTTGTTGTTACAGTCCCAACTAGTCATCCTTTTCCATTCACAAAAGCTGAACGATATATATCCCCTCGAGGTATGAAAATTTACTTCTCAAATGAGATGGGGGGCGATATGAAAAAAGTCCACTTTGAGGACGTTTCCTTAAAAAAAGAGAAAGGTAAAAAATATTATTATATTTCGGATGATCGTGGGTATGTTCTCTATGTCACTTCCGTGAAAGATACGGCGGAGGAAGCTCGAAAAGAAGTATATTCAATACTTAAAGACAAAATATTCATTCCAAAAATGTTCTATCGAAATGATATTGGTTTAAAATTTATTGAGCGGGATAAAGATCTCCTCAAAAAATGGGGTTATCTATAGCCCTTAAATTAGAATATATACTGGTTTCTTTAATGAGATAAAGTCCGAGCTAAAGGAATACGCTCCGGCATAAAAGAAAGCTAAAAAGTCACCGTATTTAAGATTAGGTAATTTTACATTCTTTGAAAAAACATCAAGTGAATCAGGCGTACATCCCCTAATAAAGTATGGTTTAACCTCTGAAGTGTCTACTCCAATTTTTTGTACTGGAAGATATAGACCGACGATAAGAGTATCCATCGCTCCATTATAAAGAGAACAATTTAATATCGCAATATTATCATCAATGAATTTTTTTGTTTGAGTGACCTTCGTAACTAAGGTGACTACCTCGGCTACTAATTTCCTACCTGGTTCAAAGATAAATTTCACATCAGGATAATTGGAACGAATTTTATCGCATGGTTCTTTTATAACTTTTGCAATCTCTGAAACTTCAGGAACTGCATTATGATACGGTACTGGATATCCACCACCAAAATCAACTGAATCTATAAGAATACCGCTCTCCTTAAGTTTGGAAGTATAATCTGCGATTATACCGACATTATTCCTCCAGGCGTCGATGTAAGTATTTTGAGAAAGAAGATGATTGTGAATACCAAGTTTTATTTTATTTTGTTTACGTAAAATATTAAGTTTATTAAAGACTGGCATAGCTTCGGAAATATGAAATCCTAGGAAAGAATCAGAACTATATGGTAATTCAGCATGAGGAACCACTATCCCTGTGTTTAAACGCACCAAGATCTCTAGAAAAGAACCTTTAGCAACATCAGCAAGGAAAATTTCAAGTTGTTGATTAGAATCAGCACTAAAACGACTGACCCCTAATTGACGAATTTGGCTGTATTGCTCTTCGGTTAGACCAGGTGATTGAAAAATAATTTTCTCTTTATTATAACCCTCTTTTTTTGCAATTTTTTCTAATTCCTCAACAGAAGAAACTAAAAGGCTACATCCTTCAGCTAAAATCACATCTAAAATTCCATCATCCGAGTTTGTTTTATGAGAATAAGCAATCTCTCCAGTTAATGAGGATTTAAATTCTTTAATTATACTCACCAAACTAGCTTTATCAACAACGAAACACGGAGTCTGATTTTCCCACTTATCTTTTTTCTCAATTAAGAGCTTAATTATAGTGTCTTTATCCATTTATTAAGTAAATTAAAATCATTTATAAACCTTATAATTATTGTATCATATTATATTATAAATGCAATAAAAAAGTACAAATAGGCACATAAGATAAGCCATATTCCTGATTTTACCTATTTATAAGAAGACTTCCTACTATTATAACTAATATAGAAATTATCTTCTGAGCTAAATGCTTTTTGGATAGTTTTTCAGTATAAACTTTGGGAAAGAAAATAGTCAAAAATATCCCAATTAAAAAGACGAACAATGGTTGGACACCAGAAACGGTAAGAACCAGGGCTACCGGGGCAATAATTAAAGCAAAATTAGTGGCAACATTACCAATAATTGTTAGTGATTCACTCCCAATATTTAAAGAGATTATTTTTTTACCTTGAGTTTTTAGCAAGCGAATAAAGCTCTCCCGATAACCCTTGATAAAAATATAAAATAAAATACCCATAATTAATACTCCCACGTATTCCCAGAATGAAGAAATAACAAAACCATAATCAATAGCCACAAATTTAAACAAGGTTTCATAAATAGCAAAAAGAACGGTGGAAATCAACATTAGCCATATAATTCTCTTTTTAAATTTCAATTTATTATCTATATCTTCCTCAATCGTGATCACAATTGAGCCAAAGATAATGAATAAACAACCAACTGCTTGGACCCAATTCAAGGTTTCCCCTAAAATGATAAAAGAGAAAAAATATCCCCAAATTGGTATTAATTGAAATAGAGGTATTACAATAGAAGCTTCCTCTTCATCCAAAGCGTACATATATGGCAAAATAGCAAAAATGCTCAATACACCAATAACTATAAGAAAAATAATATCCTGAGCAGAAACGCTAAAAATGTTATGATTAATTAAATATAATATTGGTAGAACTAGTACACCACACTGTAAAGTAGAAAATATCATTAAAGCACCAACATTACTTCCCTCAAATCTGTCTGACAGCAAATATTTATCAATATGATTGACGATTGCCCATAATATTGGCCCGATTAAAGCAATTAAAAACCAATTCATTTTTGTAATTTAGTTATTATAAAAATTTCTTTCCCAAGAATGTTTTTTTAATTCAGTCATAAGGGTTGGGGATAATTTTCGATCATCTGAGACAGACATATTTGCTTCCACATTTTTTACTTTTCTCATACCGGGGATGACAGAAGACACCTGGTTAAATGATAAAATATATCGCAAAGATAACTCGGCAAGAGTTTCTGCCTCATCTTTCATTATTCCTTTAAGTAAGTCTGTTCTTTTAATTAGATCATGCAATCTTTGTCCGGCAAAATAATTGTGGCGAAGATCACCTTTTTCAAATACAGTGTCTTTTGTAAATTTACCTGCTAGACCACCCTCGTCTAATGGCACTCTGGCGATTAGCCCGATGTTATGTTTTTTAGCATAGGCGAAAAGTTCCTCCGTTGGCTTTTGATGAAAGATATTAAATATGAATTGAACACTGGAGATAAGACCAGTATCCAAGGTTTTTAAACAATTACTAGGTTCATAATCATTAACAGAAATGCCCCAATACTTTACCTTTCCAGCTTCAGTTAATTTTTTAATGGTATTTTTCCAACCTTCCTCTTTGGCAAAATCATCTTGCCAGACGTGAAACTGGACAAGGTCAAGTGTTTTAAGCCCAAGACTTTTAAGGGAATCGTTTACACATTTCTCTATATGGTCATCAGGAAAAACTTCAGAAATAGGCACACCTTTTTGGGCTGGCCATTTCATATTTTTAGGAGGTATTTTGGTAGCGACAATAATTTGGTCTCTTTTCCCAGATTCTTTAAGAAACTTACCAATTAACTCTTCCGATGGATGACAATCGGGAGACTTTTCTGAATAACCATATATCCAAGCTGTATCAATAAAATTACCACCAAGTTCTACAAATTTGTGCAGACTTTTCATACTTTCTTCAGGATCTGCACCAACCCAAAAATCAGGGTCATTGGCAAGCTGCCATGTTCCACAACCAATCTCTGATACCTTAAAATTTGTTTTACCTAAAGTCCTGTATTTCATAATTAATTTATTTATAAAGATCTACACTGAACCGATAATGAGTAAAATTAAAATAGTATAAAAATACGATTACTAAGTCTCGATTTATTTTCTATTGTTTCCATACTATGTATTCTACCATATAACTATGCTAGTATACTATCTACATTATGTCATTACATAATTTAATTATTGTTGGATATGCCCGTTCAGGAATCACTGTCTTAAATAGATGTTTATCATCTGATAAAAGGTTAGTATGCCTTTCAGAAATCAATACCAGATATATTTGTCCCACCCTACCAAATTCTCCCCATCAACAAGCTAAAGACTGGTACGGCTTAGAAATAAAAAACACTGAAACAGTAAATGAAATTTCTGAGCTTTTAAAATACTCGGAAAATAATACAAAATCTCTCGTAATAAGAGATTGGAGTTTTGGTAGTTTTGTGCCATCTAGATACAATAATTTTAATCCTTCAAACACATTAAATACAATCGATGATCTTATTAATAAATTTCCTGAAACCTTTAATGTTGTTTGTATAGTAAGAAACCCTGTGGATGTTTGGCTGTCGATGCTATATTCTGAGCGGACATTCTATGATAAAAATCTAGATTACCTTCTTAAATTTACCGAGGATATTTTAAGGAGAAAAATAAAAATCATAAAATATGAAGATTTTTGTAGAGAACCCCAAAAAGTATTGGAATGTATATACTCATTAATAAATATGGAACAGCCACATGATATAAAGTTTTCAAACAATGTAACTGGAGATATAAATTTTCCACTATCTTCTAGAGGAAGCAGTTATAATAATATTAGATATCTAGAGAGAAGGAACTATAGCAAGGAAGACTACCAATTTTTAAAGAGAGATACTAAAACTGATCTGATTTGTAATCTATTGGGTTACGATAAAGTATGAGACTAGACTTTTATTATTAGGGCGAAGTAAATGGGTTGAGTTTTAAATTCTTCACCTGGGTCCATTATACTAGCCACAAAGACTCTCCCGTATTTTTTCGATAACTCCTCATATTGACTTAATTTCATTATTTCCCTCGCTGATATTGTTTGGAGATACAATTCTGAATCAATTAACATTTTTTTAGATTCTTCAAAATAAGGGTAAGGTATTTTTTCAACTTGTTTATCTACAGCTTTAATAAGACAAACTGTAAACCATTTTCTTCCTTGTTTTTTTAATACGCTAAATAATTCACCAGCGTACTTACTTTCGATAAAATCATTAATTTGTTTTTCAGCCTCCTGTAGCTTTTTCTTTTTTAATATTTTTAATTTCCTTTGTATTTTACCCCTAAATTTTGCGTTTTTTTCTTTATTATCTTGAATATTTAAACCTACTGAAGCTTCTTTTCCTAATTGAATAATCACAAGGTCAGAATCAGACTGATATTGGTTTAAATTATCTGGTGAAATAAATGAATTTAAACCCTCATCAAATCTACCTGGTGCAAAAATATCATATCTGTTATGTGCTTTTGCATAAGTTGATGATGGAAATTTTTTTCTTAAAATATCTACTGCATCGTAAAGTAATTTTTCAAATTTCCTAACTAAATCTGTGACGTATTGATCTTTATCATAAAAAACTAAAAAGCTTGGATATATTACCGTATGGAAAATACCAGGGAAATACATTCCATTTGAAATAGTAAATCCAGTTACATTAGATATATACCCATCTTCTTCTGCCTTATGCCCGGTGATAACAGACTCATATCTTCCACCATTAAACGTGTGTCTAGCAAGACATGGATGTGTAAAGAGATCAGTTCTGAAATCCTTGAGCAGGTAATCTGTGTCTACATTTTTATCAAGGGAATATTTAAGATCTGAATACATCATTTTTTTAAATGTTGAATCAATAAAAAAATGCAGACTAACTGTGTATTGTTTTCCAATAACAGAAAATCTTTGACTTAACACATCAGCCTTGCCTTGATTATATAATTTCTTAAAGGAAGTCATTCTATCAAGAAACTGCTTAATCTCCGATTCAGGAAAGGTTTTATTATTTATGAATAAATCACGTTTATTACTTTCACCAAAAAAGTCCTTACCTACGATTACCAACCCATCGATATCTGAAAAATCTTTATTCTTTTCATTATTTCTAACGCTGTAAAACGCCCCATAACTCATAGAACCCCCAATTATTATTGCTCGTACACCAGGATTAAAGAGGTCACCTAAATTCTCCATCACATTATATCTATCAAAGGTTGAGTCTATACTTTCAACAAATGATGGTTGACGTTTTCCACATAATACGGGCCCTGGTAACGTCAGAAATTCTGGTAATTTTTTCGATCTAATTATTTCCTTAAAATCATTCTCAAATTTTACACGTTCCTTTATTTTTTTCTGGTGGGCGACTTCGTAGTATGCCTTTTCAGAAAGTGCAGCTAACCAACCAGTTACAACCCTCTCCTGTAAAACATTATATCCAGTATTTACTATTTGATCCAAAAAAGATGCCAATAAGTTCCTCCAGTTGTCTGAACACAAAGAATTATATGTACCCTTGAATACAGTATATATTTCGTCAACGGCCTTGTTTTTCTTGTTGATTTTCATTATAAATATTGTTGATTATTTTTTACCCACAACTCAAGACATAGCAAAACCCAAACTCTTTGATAGGCACGCTCATGTTTCGGTGACTTATTGTATAAATGACTTATATATCTATCAATCACATTTCCGTTCAAAAACTGACGTACTGTAGCAGTTTGACCTAATTTCTCATATATGTATTTTTTTGTATTTTTATCGTTCATCCATTTCCATATTGGAGATCCAAACCCCTGTTTTTTTCTAAATGAAAAATCCTTTGGCATATATAGAGATAAAATTTCTCTAAGAATATGCTTCTGGCTATTTGTAGTAACCTTATATTCGTATGGTAAATTAAAAACATATTCAATTAATTCGATATCCAAAAAAGGGCAGCGTACTTCAAGTCCATGCATCATACTAGCCCGATCAACCTTAGTTAATATTTGTCCTGGTAGATGAGAGGTTAAATCAAAAATTTCAACTTTTTCAATATCATTATTTAAGCCTACAAATACCTCTGGTAAAAAAATATCATTATTACAATATTTATCTGTACCCCATAGCTCTTTTCTAGTTTCCTCATCAAAAACACATATTTTATTTATTCTTTGATCAAACAAATCTTCTTGTGTACCTCTATTATGCCATTTATATCCCAAAAATATTTCGTCTGCTCCATCGCCAGAGAGAACAACTTTTACTTTTTCCGATGCAAGTTTAGATATAATATGCTGTGGAAAATCTGATGTATCTGCATGAGGTTCATCAAAATATTGCACTACTTTTTCTAATTCCAACATATCGGCTTGGTTGATTTCAATACTGAATAATTTAGAGTTGATTTTTTCTGATACCTGATTGGCAAACGGCAACTCATCATGACTACCATAACTCACTGCAAATGTTTTTAATGTTCTGTTAAGCAATTTGGATGCGATTATCGTGACTAGGCTTGAATCAACACCGCCGGACAAGAAAGATCCAACTTCAGTATCTGAAGAAATTAATCTTTTATTTACAGCATTTATCAATAGTCTATGGACTTCGTTTTTTGCATCCTCATATGTAATATGTGTTGGTTTATAGACTAACTGCCAATACCTAGTAATGGTCGTCACGCCGTTCTTATACAGAGCATAATGCGCTGGAGCTAATTGATGTATATTTTTATATACGGTCTTCCATGGAGGAATATACATAACCCGCAAATAATTGTCTATTGCTGAATAATCAATTTTGGGAATAAATGCTTTTGAGGCTAGCAGAGACTTAATTTCAGAAGAAATTAGTATCTCTTTTTTCTGTTCATCAAAACAATAAAATAATGGCTTCTTGCCAATTCTATCCCTGGCAAAAAATAATTCTTCTTTATCATTGTCCCATATAGCAAACGCAAACATTCCGTCTAATTTTTTAACGCAATCTTGACCCCATTTTTGATACGCTTTCAAAATAACTTCAGTGTCAGAATTTGTCTCAAAAATCAAACCATCCGCCGACAGCTCATTTCTAAGATCCTTATAATTATAAATTTCACCATTAAATGTGATAGAGAGATTTTTTGATTTCATTGGCTGAGCTCCTCCACGTAAATCTATAATTGATAAACGCTGGTGACCAAGAAAACAACGAGGAAATTTTATTATTCCCGTACTATCTGGTCCTCTTTGCTTAATTGCTTTAAGCATTGAGTCGGTATCATATTTTTCTATATCCAGATTAACTCCCGAGATTGCAATAATTCCGCACATATATTTATTATATACTAACTAATGCTCTAAAAAATATTTCCCAGGGTTTAAGATTACTCGTATCAATCTGAAGGTCATGACCTGTGATATCTACAACGACATTTCCTCTCTGTAATCTCAAGGTACTATCTTCTTGTTTTTCACCAGTAGCTCTTTGTAAAAGCCTTTCTTCGCGCGTTTTAGGATCAGTGACTAAATGAATCCAGAAAATTTTATCATTGAGTTCTTTTTTAAGTTTTTGTGCCATTTTTACTGTAGGGCATACGAAACATGAAAAGTCTCTTCGGTTGGTATTTTCGACCCACTGCTTAGGACATCCATAATAAGACCCAGCAAAATAGGCGGATTCGATCGTATCCTGTAAATACAAACCTTTAGTAAAATTATTCTTAAATTGTTCTTCAGAAATAAAAATAGCATCGACGTTTTTAATTTCTCCATCTCTTTGTCCCCGTGTCATATGAACAGGTAATGGCTCAACTAAAAAATGAACTAGTAGTCTTCTGCATAAAGTTGTTTTCCCAGTAACCGAAGCTCCTGTTATTATTATTGATTTAGAAAGTTTATTGTTTATCATATATTCTTAATAGTGAATTATACTTGATAATTCTCTCTCGTGCTGGTGCCCCAGCTTTTATATAATTACTTCCAAGCCCAACTGCAATATGCGATATAATATCACTATCAGTCTCTCCACTTCTTTGGGAAATTATTGTTTTTATGTTATTTTTTATACAAAAATGATAGGCCTTAATTAAATCCGTAAAAGTCCCGACCTGGTTAATTTTGAGTATGCATGCATTTATAGAATCTTTATACTTTTCAAGATATTTGATATTTGTAACGATTAAATCATCGCCAGTTATTAATACTCTATCACCGACCTTAATTTTTAGTTCCTTCCACGCCCCTATATCTTCTTCGTGAAATGGGTCTTCCAGGTATGTTATTTCGGGGAACTTTTTGAGTAATGATTCTAAGTATACGACAAACTCTTGAGAGGAATACTCCTTATCTTTTATAACATATTCAAAATTCGAATTATCTTCTCCGATTCTCCTTGAGAGATTATTCGCTGCTACGTCTATAGCAATATCACATTTATCAGTATTTCTAACATTTATAGCTTTTTTAATTAATGAAATCGCAAATTCTACATCTGAAATATTTGGTGCAAACCCTCCCTCTCTTCCAACTAGGGTATGTTCTATACCTAAATCATTTTCTAGAATTTTTCCTAAATCTAAGTATATTTCTGATGCAATTCTAATATTTTCATTTATAGATGAAGTTTTTGGAATTATCATAAATTCACAAAATTCCAATTTATTTCCCGCGTGCATTCCTCCATTTAAAATATTGAATATTCCGTAAGGAAACGCAATGTTTGTTTTATTTGATGCAGCAATATATTCGTAAAGTCTATCATCTGTATAACCATTACGATTTGAAGAATATCTGAGAAAAGCAAGGGACAAAGATGTGGTGAGTTGAGAAACAAGTTTTGACGAAATTAATGTGTCAAACTCTGCCTGTGTTAAGTCAAATATTTCTTTGGTATTTAAAAAAGAAAGATCACTCCCTTTATTTATAACAAGGAGGCTTGCTTCATTTTGACCCAATGTTAATCCTTGTGGAGCACTTTCATATATTTTGTTTTGACCATTTTCAATAACCGCTTCCTGAGTAAATTCACCAGTAGACATTAACACATTCCGTGTGTAAATTTTATGATTAATATTCTTCATATTTTATTTTATCTCCTCCCATGTAACAACATCACCAATTTGAAAACCCATATCTTCAAAGCCTTTTTTGTATCGAACGGTGCCTAATTCGGGCATACCATGCAACGAACTTCCTTTATAAAGTATCCACTCCTTATCATCTCTACTCATCATTCTATTAGAAAAAGTTGCGTTTAATTTATAAACACCATTTACAGATATTTTAAATTTGGTACCCTCCTCATACTTTGGAGTATTTCCCATTATTTTCATTAATCCAAAGTTGTCTATGTGAACTATAGTACCATCCGTAATATTTAAATTCGTTATACTATTAACATCAAATCTTTTACCAAATTCATTAAAAGGTACTCCGGCTAAAAGTTTTGCTACATTTGGGGCATGTACATACTTTCCTCCAAATGAAATAAACCCTGGATCATGCACCTCATACAGTTCTTCTATTCCAAAATCATTCAAAAACCATGTTAGTGCACCTGTATTTGCTCCAAAGAACAGAATCCCATTTTTTGTCTTCCCATAGATACGAGCTGAGCGATGTTTCTGAGGATTAATGACAACTGAGAATACGGTTCCTGAAGAGCAATGCTCTCCCATAAGTCTTATCAGGAATGATGCATTAATAATTGAAAATTCGCTAATGGGGACAACCTCAATACTCACATCAATAATCCCAAGTTTTTGACATTCAAGTAGGATGATAAATTTCATCTCACTAGAAGCCACATCAATGCAGTCAGTAATAAGAACTACTTTTTTTGTTACTTCTTTCATGGTAATTTGTATTTCCTAATATAGCATATACTTGAGCTTTAGTACATAGCGTGGTGATTTACTATCTCTAGGGCCTCAACTAAAACTAAGAATACAGATATACAAAACAGCCTTGGATTACTCTTATAATCCAAGGCTGTTACTTAGCTTCACCAGAGCTGAGTGTATCTTGTTCTCTCCTAACCCTTACAACACTGTAACCACTGATCTTGGAGCCTCTCCAGTTACCAAGACCAATCTTCCTGTCCTCACCATTTATGCTTAACACAACACACCCTGGGTATTCAAAATCATCTATACACAGGGATCCTGGTGCCATAAATGCACCAGACAAGTGTTTGCCTTCTTGTGAGTCAAGAAGTGTTAGAAGATGATAAATGGTCGCTGGCTGCCAACCATCTTCTCTGGTTGCTCGTACGACCTCCTCGAATTTCTCCTTTTTTTGAAGTTTCTGCACCTCAACCTTCCACTTTCCAGAGAATACATCCCTGAAAGGATAGAATACGTCAGTGACTCGGGGATTAACCCAAGACATCCTTAGGGATTCCGTCATCTCCTTCAGGGTTTTTCCTGTTACCTCTATAACGCATTGAAAGACAGTCTCCATTTTATTTATCCTTTCCATTGTTGTTAATTGGTCTTCTACACCCATACTGGAATTTTAGTCCAATATGCCAAAAAAGTCAAAGAACTGAATTACCCCACTACCTGATAGTCTAGCATATTTGAGTATATAAGTCAAGACAGGGGGGGGGTGAATTATACTCTGAATCGCAACATTCCCTCACTAACTTTTCTATATGATGTTATTCCTTTTCTGCCAATCTTAAGATTTTATTAACAAACTCACTTTTACCACTTAGGTAATTACCTTTCCCGGTCGGATCATTTTGTAATAGACTCTCTTTTAATTTTTGATATTCATCCCGAAGATCTGAATGATTTCTCAAATAATCTCTGAATAAAATCTGTCTCTCCCAAAAACTACCTTTATCCTTATAGGCGATAGATAGATGAAACTCGGTTGGGTTACCTTTTCTAAAGAAATGACGTTCTCCGCTTGAATTTAACTTGTTGTATTGATAGCCTAATTTTTCAACTGATTCAATAAAACTATCTCCATCCTCTCTTTTTTCTATCAGGACAGCAATATCAATAATTGGTTTTGCAGAAAGACCCGGTATAGAAGTGCTACCGATATGTTCAATGCTAATAGTTCTATCATTAAATATTTTTTGTAGATTATCTTTTTCTGTCTCAAACTTATCTGCCCAAGATGACTGATAAGGTATTAATTTTGTATGTGATAAATCCATATAAATTTATTTAATTCCCAAAAGTCATAAAATTGGAGCTTTCATATCTTCTGACTGAACGATTAAAAAGAAAGATGGAAAGAAAGAATAAGAAAAATGCCATTACTATCATCAATACTATTTTAATTAAAGAAACGTCTTTTAGAGCTTCAAGCGGGATAGTTCCAATAAGAAGAGACGGGATAAGAAAAGTAAAGACAAACCTCATCACTCCTTGAAAAGCTCCTCCATGGAAAAGGGCTGGGGTTAAAAATATCTCAAACATTCCCTCATGCACAGAACTTGCATCGGTAAACAAAAAACTAACTGAGGATATTAAAATAGTCATTGATAAGAAAACCAGTGACGCTAAAAATAATAAAACCACGGCAATCAGAATTTGGTATAAAGAGACATGTATCAGAAAACAGTAAACAAAGATACAAATAATACCAAAGGTTATATCACCAATAGCTGATGCTCCAAATGAAGAGGTGGCTATCCGTAGAATTAGATTTTTAGGTGACAACATAAAACGATCAAATGATCCAGTCACCACATAGTTTGGGATTTTTCGTAAGCCATTTGCTCCTGAAAGGACAATACCATAGCTTATCGCTGTAAAACCTTGTAGGCCGATAATATCTATGGCTGTCCAACCGCCAATGATACCAACTGATTTCACAAAGAAAACCCAAAGAAAAATAAAAGCTGTATTATTAATAGCCATGCCAATAACATTCATTAAAAAACTGGTCCGCAGTTCAGCACTGCTCTGAATGTTTTTCTTTATTGAATATAAAGCAAATTTAATTTCTTTTAACATAATTTTATCCACCATTTACAGATAGTTTATTTTTGGCTTTTGAATACAAGAGATACAAAGTTATTCCTGATACTATTATCCACAATAGCTGAGTAAGAATCAAAACATACCAATCAGATTTCCATGATTCATTGACTGTATGTGTTATAAACTGGGAAGCCCCAAAAGGGCTATACAGAGCTATTTTGTACAAAAAGGTAGGAAATAGAGCTATAGGCAGATACGAGCCTCCTAATATCATTACCGTCTTATCTACAATCCAATAAACTGGATCTATGTCCTCAATCCAAAAAGCCAGTACTCCCACTAAAGCATAAACTAATAAAGTAAGAATTGAAGCACCTAAAAAGACGAGAAGTAGGGTTGGTAAAAATATACCAATGGTCATTGTCTGGGGTATACCGATTATAAAAAATAATCCGACACTACCTAAAATAGTAACTAATAAAAAAGAATAAATACCAGAACCTATTTGCCACCAAGCTTTAAATGATAAATAGGATACGGGTCGGTTAAGAAATACCTCAATATTCCCAGACTGCACATCTCTCATTATTGATCGAGAAATGTCTCTAAGCCTAAGCGTAGAAAAAGCGAAATAAAAAAACATGCTCCATGCCACAATATTATAAGTCACACCGTTTACTAATCCGCCATTCAGTTTAAACACATACCAATAGAGAATAAGTAAGATTCCACATCTAGCAATCAAAGAAACCGTATCAACAAAAAGCCGTCCAGGGTAATGTAGCCGGTCTTTTACCAAGATTCTTATTAATTTATTCGCAAATCTAATCTCCTTCATAAATATGCCTGATTACGGTTTCCAGATCAGCGTCATAGACATCAATATCTTCAAGCTCAAAAATATCCAATAATCTTTTTAGAGCTTCCTTTGTGCACATTTTATTTATATTAACCGCCACAGTAATTTTATTTTGATCCTTGGTTAGATATTTAATACCTTCTGGGAGCTCTGGAAAACTTTTAAAATTTATCAGTGGAATCAAATCAATGTATTTTTCATAAACAAAAGCTTTGGATAAATCAGCTGTCGGTAAATCCTTGATAACAACACCATGATTAATTACTATCGTTCTGTCACATAAAAATTCCACATCCCCTACATCATGGGAAGTTAAAAAAATAGTCGTACCTTCGGTCTTATTTATCTTCAAAAGTAACTCACGAAGTATCTTTTTAGCCACTACATCCAACCCAATAGTCGGCTCATCAAGTAAAATTATTTTTGGTTTATGAATCAACGATACGGCCACTTCAGCTCGCATTCTTTGCCCCAATGACAATTTACGAACCGGCTGATCAATAAAAGAGCCTAGTTCAAAAAGTTCTACCAATTCTTTGATACGATTTTTTATCTGCTCATCTGTTAAATCATACATCACACCAAAAAATTCCAAAGAGTCAGTGAGTGGTAAATTTGGTAAAAGTTGAGAACGTTGACCAAAGACTGTGCCGATTTGATAAGCTAATTTTTTTCTATCTTTAACTGGATCAAGTCCTAAAACACTAATCTGACCAGAGGTTGGAAATAGAATACCAGTAAGCATTTTAATAGTCGTTGATTTTCCGGCCCCGTTTGGACCTATAAATGCCACCCTTTCTCCGCTTTTTACCGAAAAAGATATATTATCTACTGCCACAATATCCTTCCTTTCTGGGTGAAATAAGTTTTTTATCCACCCAGAGGATGCGTTCTTGACTGGAAAAGTAAACTTTTTTGACAGATTATTGATGATTATTGAATCTGATTTCATAAAGTCATATTAGCACAAAAACAACTTATGCTAAATAGGCCTTATCTCAATCTTGTAAATACTAAATTATTGTCTAATAATCACCGATTCAAAAAACTTCTCTTGAAAATTCGTCTGTCTCCTAATTTCATCATCAGAAATATCTTTTATATCCTTTGAAATAACAACCAGCTTATCATCATCGTCATTTGTTCTATGAATTACAGCTACACATTTACCCTCAAAATTTTCTAAAGGATAATTAACTCCTAAAACATAAGCATCGATTTCTTCTCCGTCTGGTGCTTTTGTGCCTGGTATAAAGCCATAATTTACTTCATATCTAAAACCATATTTGGGATGATTGGATCCAAGTGGCCTGTCCATTACTACTTGCACAAGTTTTCCTAAATATGAAGCAAGTAATGTTTTCATAATTTATTTTATTTCTTTTAATAATTCTACAGCTCGCTCCATTATATAATCTCCAACCTCGCCCCAGTCAAAATATTTTTTATAATCTGCGGGGTTAATTAACTTAATCTCTGTAATATCACCATCGGGGTCAGTAACAAAAGGACCATAAGGTTCTACAATACAAACAGATCTGGTTTGGATGTGAATTCTGTCTGGCTCAATCACTTCTTGATAACCGATTATTTTTTGTTTAAGAACTCTCATATTAGTTTCTTCTTTAACTTCTCTAACAACCGCTTCTTCTATACTTTCACCCTTTTCTATAGCACCACCAGCGGGAGTCCAGTAACCTTTCTTTTCGGCATACACCAAGACAAGCTTATCATCACAAAAACAATAGGCGTGAACACCATCTACTTTTTTATCTTTTATTTCATCCAGACTATCCAGGTCTCGGTAAGCATAAGGAAGAGTGCCCATCTGTCTGGTCTTCATCATTGATTTAATTTCTCTTTTCATAAGTTAAAGATAGCATAAGAAATGATTTTTATAAATTCGCTAGGCCTAAACTACAAAACCACCCAATTGGGTGGCTTGTAGTTTGAATACCGCTCTCAGCGGGTTTGCTTTCTCAGGTAAGACCTTGGGCTTCGTTCGACGCGACTCGTGCGCTCGAACCTCGCTCAAGTTGGCTGTCTTATTTGAATA
>Ga0247841_10004782_pt1 | contig 22774 bp, 22 predicted proteins | sample LaCruzMarch2015__2_FD_192410 | JGI IMG/M metagenome (GOLD analysis project Ga0247841, IMG submission 192410) | Freshwater microbial communities from meromictic Lake La Cruz, Castile-La Mancha, Spain - LaCruzMarch2015_18m | ecosystem: Environmental > Aquatic > Freshwater > Lake | place: Spain... | reverse complement strand
TCAAGGTGGCGTCGATTGGGAAAATTGGCAATAATAGTTGCATGGGGCAAATTTACCGCTTTTCCTGTTTGCGCCAATGTCCCGGGAAATACTTATTTTTGATGCACGAGGTCAGGAGTTCTGAAATAATTTATTTACAGGTTTTTTTTTGCATACTTAATCCTTAATTATTTATTTTTGTTTATGGTATCATATAAAATCGTTCTTTAAATTTCGCCCATTATGAAAAACAGGGATTTTTTTTCGGTTTTGTTTTTGTTTTTAATTTCTGCACTCCTTACGCGGCAGGTAGGCGCACAAACGACGGGACGACAGCAGGAAGTGGAGATTAAATCCCCATCATTAAGCGTGACTTTCCATGTAGATGTACACCGGGCAGGGCTTGTTTCTGGCGAAAACGTCTATATGGCGGGCTCCTTTGGGGGGGGCTATGGTTTGTGGGACGAACCCGGCACAAATCCTTCAAACAGGATGGAAGACCCGGAAAATGATTCGGTTTACTCTTTGACCATGGAACTCGTTCCCGGCATTTATTATTATAAATATTTCAAAGGGAACGGCTGGGGCGGAGGCGAATGGGCAGGCAACCCCAACCGACAAATTTATGTTGATAGCAGCAGGACGGTTTATCAGGCCTGGGGGGTGAAACCCGTTGCCATGACCTTTTATGTCGATATGCATGGTTCGGGGTTGCTTCCGGAAGAGCCTGTTTATATATCGGGAAATTTTGGCTTTAATAACGGCATTTGGGACCTTCCTGGATCGAACCTCCACAATATGCTTGTCCCAGGCGCTGATTCTGTCTATTCCATCACGGTAACTGTTGACACCGCCGGGATTTACGAGTATAAGTTCTTTAAAGGGCCGGGTTGGGATGGAAACGAGTGGGGCGGCGGTTCCAATCGCCTTGTTTTTGCTTACAACGACGATGTTTGGGTCAACGCCTTGTGGGCCTTTCAGCAGATCCGTTTCACCATGAATGTCGATACGCGTGCCTCCGGCATATTGACGGGCGATTCTGTTTTTTTTTCCGGGAATTTCGGTGGTAGCTATGGCTCATGGGATGTCCCCGGAACCAACCGGGCTAACCTGTTAACCGATGCCGATCAAGATTCGGTTTATACTTCGACCCTTCTGTTGAACCTTCCACGCGGTTATGCGTTCAAATTTTTCCGCGGGTCGGGATGGGACGGTGGCGAATGGGGCGGCGGTCCGAACCGGGTTCTCCAGCTAAACGTAAATGCCTGCGCAAATTATATCTGGGGCGATACTGCCAGTGCCGGCTATGAAATCTCGGGGCAGGTTGCCTATGCCAATCCGGCAAGTACGCCATTGGGCAATATCACGCTAACACTGAAGGATGCGTGGGGCGGAACAACAGGTAGCGTTCAAACCGGTTCTTCCGGGCATTTTGTTTTCATGGGCATTTCCAACGGCCAGTATGCCTTCGACCCTTTTACGGCGAAAGCCTGGGGCGGCGTTACAGCAGCCGATGTACTGTTATATAAAAAACATATCGCCAATATTTCAACCCTCACAGGGATTTATCTTGCTTCCGGCGATGTGAACGGAAACGGTTCCCTAACGGCTTCCGACGTACTTCTGATAAAAAAACGCATCGCCATGATCATCGGTTCATTTCCAGTCGGCGACTGGTTGTTCGACAATGAAGCTATCCTGATCAATGGTTCCAACGTGACCAGCAATTTCCATGGGCTGGTTTATGGGGATGCAAACGGCACTTACATTCCTCCGTATGATGGCATTCGGGAAGCGGACCGGAATGGGATGGTACATTTGGATATGATGCGCCATTCACGCAGTGAAACCATGGTTGCCCTGAACTTGTCGGATATGCCCAACCTGGGATCGTATCAGTTCACCGTTTCATACGACGCCACACTTTTCCGGTTCACCGGGGCCGGCCATCTGAACGAACGTTTTGGCGATCTTACCCTTGGCAATCCGGTTCCCGGCCGGCTGACCTTTGTCTGGGCTGCCGATGGCCCGGGATTCGCTGTTTCAGAAAATGAAACCCTGTGCCTGCTCCATTTCTCCATGCTGCAACCTGGGGAAGCGCTTTTCACTGTGACCGATGATCCGGTAATACAAGAATTTACAAATTATGACGGAACCCGGTTTGTTCCAGAGGCAGCCGGATGTGTTTCTGGATATCCGGCCGGGGCTGATGATGTTCATACCGAAAGCCTGGTCGTTTTGCCCAATCCGTTTATCGACATCCTGGAGTTCTCCTTTGCTTCGGAGCGTGAAATGGCAACGGATTTGAGGCTTTATAATTCCCTGGGCAAAGAGGTTGCTATCATTGTAAACCAGGCAACGCCCGCCGGGTCCTTCCATGTTCGCTTTGACGGTAGCGCACTGGCAAAAGGGATCTATTTTTACCGGTTGAAGGCCGGGGATAAAATCTGTACCGGAAAGGTGATAAAAATCTAAACGGCTGAAAAGGTGAGGGAATAGCATTAATACCAATGGTTTTGAAGTAATTGGCATGGCAACCTGATTTCGCCCGGCATGGCCACTGTCGGGGCACGTTTTCCTTTCTTTATCATCTGGTCGTGTGGGCATTCCCCATTAGAGCTAAGGTGACCAATTTCTCGTTGGCTTTAGGGTGATCATATTCAAATTTTCAACACGCTTTCCCCCCAGCTTTTGTTAAGGCAAAAAATAAAATATTTTGAAAAAAATTAGGTTATTGATAAATTTTATATTTTTGAATAACGATTGAACATTCTTTTTTCAAATTGATACGTGATTTGGGCTATCTGACGGTTGAAATGAAAAGTTTATGGGGCAATGATTTTTTAATGGACAACAAACTGCAACATTTAAAACAATGTAATATGGACAAACAACATTATTTTCTGAAAGAAAAAGGCTTGCCGCCCATTTCGGCAATTTTTGCAACCCTGTTGCTGCTTTTGGCCTTGGTCCCATCGGCCAGGGCAGAAAACGTGATCACGGCCGGCACCACGTTGAAAATCCTGCCCGGGACCTCGCTGGTATCCGCCGGAACGCTGGTCATCAAAACCGGGGCCACACTTTCCAACGCCGGTGCCCTTGTCCTGAAGAAAGACCTGACCAACGAGAACGCCTCGCCCAATTCGTTGGGCACGGGAACAGCCGAACTGTCGGGGACAACCCATCAAACCATCAGCGGCCAGAATGTTATCGCCAATCTCACGGTCAACAATGCCACGGGCGCCGCCATTAACGGAAACACCACTGTGAACGGCACCCTTGCCCTCCTCAACGGCATGGTTGCCCTTGGCGGAAGCAACCTTCTGTTGGGGCCATCGGCAACCATTGCAGGAACGCCGTCTGCCACCGTCATGATCATTGCAACGGGCAGCGGGGAGCTGCGAAAAGAGTTTCCTTCGGTTGAACCGGGCAGTTTCACCTTCCCGGTTGGCGACAACACCAATGGGGCGGGGTATTCGCCCGTAACGCTGGTTTTCACCGGAGGGACCTTTGAAGCGGGCAATTATGTGGGGATCAGCCTGAAGAACGAAAAGTACCCCGATCCCAATATCACCGGAAATTTCCTCAACCGCTACTGGGAACTGACCCAATCGGGGATTACCGGTTTTGCCTGCAACGCAACCTTTCAATATGTCGCCGAAGATGTGTCCGGCAACGAGAGCGTGATCTCCTGCGCCAAAGTGGCCCCGGAACCATGGACCACCTATTCCCTAACCAATGCCGCAGCCCATGAGCTTTCAGCTTATGGGGCCACAACCTTTGGGTTTTTCACCGGGGCCAAAAGCACGACCCCTCCCGAAAACCAGGTTTTGGCCAACATCACCGTTCCAAATGAAGTGACAACTTGTTATGATGCCACCCAGGTTTTGACAGTGGCGGGCAACGGGGCCACCTTTGTGGTGGAGAACGGCGGGAATGTCACGCTGATAGCCGGAAGCAAAATTTTGATCCTGCCGGGGGCAACGGTCAACAGCGGCGGCTATCTGTATGCCCACATCACCACCAATGCTACCTATTGCGGTTCTAAGGACAGCCCGCTGGTTGAAAACCCCGGGAAAGAAACCCTTTTGCCGGTTGAAAACGCACAAGGCCACTGGATAAAAATCTATCCAAACCCCACAACCGGTTATGTCACCTTAGAGCTGGACCAGGACAACGGCCCGGCAACAGCCTACGTGGCCATTTATAACATGAACGGCAAGCCCATCGTGGAGCAGGAGATGAACGGAGAAACAAAACGGCAGTTTTCCTTGTCGCGACAGCCCGTTGGCATTTACATGGTGCACGTGCGGTCGGGAGAACGAAGTGAAATCGCCAAAATTGTGAAAAACTAAAATAATATCGAATATCGACCAACGAAAGTTTCAATGTTTCAAAGTTTCAATGTTTCAAAAATTCCTGAAATCTTCAACCTGAAACCTGAAAATGTTTCAACGTTTCAATGTTTCAATGTTTCAAAAAACCCTGAAACTTTGAAACTTTGAAACCCTGAAACCCTGAAACCCTGAACCCTGAAACCTGAAACAAATTTATCTTATGAAAAACCTATTCTTTTTCTTCGTTGCCCAACTGATGTTTGGCAGCGCATTGTTCGCCCAGGTGGGCATAAACACGGATAACAGCGCCCCGAACAGCTCGGCGATGCTGGATGTAAAATCGTCGGACAAGGGCGTATTAATCCCCCGTATAACCTTTGAGCAGCGCAATGCCATTGTCAGCCCTGCCGAAGGTTTGATGGTCTTTTGTCTGGATTGCGGCACCAAAGGCTCACTTAGCATCTATTCCGGCGGTTCATGGAATACCTTTTCACCTTGTGCTTCAGTAACTCCGGTTGCCGGGGCCCATGTCGCTTTACCTGACCAGATCACCTGGAACTGGAATGAATCCCCCGGGGCCACCGGTTACAAGTGGAACACCACAAACAACTATGGCTCGGCAACCGATATAGGCTTGACAACCACAAAGACAGAAACGGGCCTTGCCTGTAATACTTCCTATACCAGGCACCTCTGGGCCTATTATCCTTGCGGCACTTCAAGCCCTGCGACTTTTATCAAATCAACGCTGTCATTTCCTTCGCCACCGGTTGCAGGGACGCATGTACCTTCGGCTTCCCAGGTCACCTGGAACTGGAATACAACCCCGGGCGTAGCGGGATATAAATGGAACACAACGAATAATTTTAACACGGCCACCGATATTGGGCTGGTCACAACAAAAACGGAAACAGGCCTTGCCTGTAGCACCCCTTACACACGCTATATATGGGCCTATAATGTTTGTGGGAACTCAGCTTCGGCCACATTTGCCCAAACAACCCTGGCCAACCCTGACCCCCCGGCTGAAGGCGGCCATGTGGCAGCGGTGAACATGATCGTTTGGCAATGGGATGCCGTTCCAGGCGCAACCGGGTACAAATGGAACATCACAAACGATTACAATACGGCCACCAATATGGGCACAGGCCTTTTCCTTGTCGAAAACGGGCTTGCCTGCAATACTGCTTATACACGGTACGTATGGGCCTACAACGCCTGTGGGAATTCAATTTCGGCCGCATTGAACCAATCGACGCTGACCGATCCTCCGGCAGCCCCGACAGCCGGAACCCATGTTCCATCTTATGAACAGATCATCTGGAACTGGAATACCGTTTCTGGCGCTACCGGCTATAAATGGAACACCACCGATGATTACGCAACGGCGACCGATATGCTTACTGAAACGACAAAAACCGAAACCGGGCTGGCCTGCAATACGCCTTATGACCGGTACGTGTGGGCATACAGCGCTTGCGGCGTGTCAACAGCCGCAACCCTGGCCCAAACGACCTCTGTTTGTTTCACCTGCGGGGCCTCTATTACGATCAACCATACGGCGGGCGTTGTGGCCCCCGTTACAAAAACCGTTACCTACGGCACGGTTGCCAATATCCCCGGCGAAACCTCCAAATGCTGGATTACCAGCAACCTTGGGGCCGACCACCAGGCCACGGCCGTGAATGATGACACCGAAGCCTCTGCCGGCTGGTACTGGCAGTTTAACCGCAAACAGGGGTACAAGCACGATGGCACGGCCCGCACGCCCAATACGACCTGGATCAGCAGCATCGCTGAAACTTCAGACTGGTTGCCTGCCAACGACCCCTGCGCCATTGAACTTGGCAATGGATGGCGCTTGCCGGTTTACTCTGAATGGTATAACGTTGACAATATCGGGAATTGGACCAATTGGAACGGCCCCTGGAATTCTGGTTTAAAACTCCATGCTGCCGGGTACCTGAACGGCAGCGACGGTTCGCTGTACGACCGGGGCTCATACGGCTACTACTGGAGCAGTGTGCAGAACTATGCCACCTACGGCTGGTTCCTGGCCTTCTACAGTGGGGGCAGCAGCATGGGCAGCTACGGCGGCAAGGCGTACGGCTTTGCCCTGCGCTGCGTTAGAGACTATTGATTTATTTGTCTATTTGACAATTTATTTTTTATTTTTTGTAATACCGCGAAGCGGTCGAAAAAATTTTTGGCTTTGATGGGTGATTTCAGTTTCTGGAAAGTTTTTGTAATTTTGTATCAAATACTTCAAGTATGGCAACTTATATGATTGAAATAAACGAACGCAGCAATAAAGGAAAAGCTTTGCGCAACTTTCTTGAGTGTGAAGATGTTGTAAGGCTGAAACCATTAATCGGAGGAGATTTGTTATTAAGGGAAATTGCAGCAGGATTGTTGGAGGTAAAAAAAATGCGTGAAGGGAAAATACAAAAAAAAACCATTGAACAAATGTTAAACGGTAATTAGATGGCCAATTTTGTTATACCAACACCTTTTTTTGAGAGCAAATATAAACGACTTGCTAAAAAATTCCCATCGCTTGGCATTGAATTGGTAAACCTGGAAAAAGAATTGATAAACAATCCTAAACTGGGAGTGTCGCTTGGCGCTAACCTTTATAAAATAAGGTTGTCGGCAAAGGACAAAGTTAAAGGTAAGAGCGGCGGGTTTAGAATAATTACCTACCTGGTGCAGGAATATCAAAATTCATTTGAAATTTATTTGATCACCATTTTTGATAAATCAGAGGATGCCAGTATTTCCAAGTCCCTGTTGCTGAAAATAGTAAAATCAATTTTTAAATGACCATTGAAGAAGCTGTAGCGAAATCATCAGAAAGTTTGATCCTATTTATTGTTAAAGAAACGCTCTTCTGCAATGTTTACGAGCAGAGTGCCTGGCGGTTTGTTGAATTGATAAAGCCTTACAAACCAAGTAAGAAATGTGTTAAAAAACTTAATATGGATGTGGTTTCAATCGGGTTTCCCAAATCGCAATTGCCTGCCATATTAGAGATTGCCATCCAAAATGGCTTTGTAATAGTACATGAAGAACAAGGATCGATCACCATAAAAACCCTGAGTGAGCCTGATACAAATTTTGCAGAATGGAAACAGAATATTGCCATGAATTTGATAGAAAAACCCGGTTTAAATAATCATTTTCCTACCGGAAACCAGATTGATTTTTATTCAATCGTAAAAGATGTGGAATTATTTACGGTGGCCGATCACACCCCGATGCAAAGCATGCAGTTTTTAATTGATTTACAGAACAGAATAAAATTGGTAAGGAAAATGCCGGAATAAGCACGGTCATGGCTGTGCTTAGTGTGCAGAAGTATAGTCTGGTTGCCCGCTAATGGCGTAAATACCTCGAAAACGTTGTACTAAAGGATGCCGTTAGCTAAAAGCTGGTAGTGTGTTCGTTTACATGCCGCCAATTGCAGAGTGGCAACTTTTTGTGTTGATGCTGCCGGGTACCTGAACAACAGCGACGGTTCGCTGAACAACCGGGGCTCAAACGGCAACTACTGGAGCAGTGTGCAGAACAATGCCACCAACGGCTGGAACCTGAACTTCAACAGTGGGAACAGCAACATGAACAACAACAACAAGGCGAACGGCTTTGCCCTGCGCTGCGTTAGAGACTCTGCCTTTACCAAAGCCCTCATCCATTTCGGATGAGGGCTTATTTTCGGGCATAAATTATTTTTTTTCCTTGATTTTTCGTACATTTGTATATGGCAAAACCTAATTCATATCTGCTTGATTTTAAAATTTGCAAATTAACCGATTCAATTCTGAACAGGATAAGTGGTGATAGTTTTCAAACGGAGGTTTCTTTGGTGTCAAAATCCGATTTAAAAACTGTTTCCAAATCGCAAGGATGGTCATTTGATTGGAAATATGAGTTAAATCAGGTTGATAGGGAAGTATATAAACTGACTATCATTGAAAACATTGAAATTTTACAAGGATTGATAAGTTTAACAGTACGACCTGACCATGTTTACATGTTTTTACTTGAAAGCGCTCCTTTCAATATTGGAAAAAATAAATTATATGAAGGGGTCCCTGGAAATTTAGTGGCCTTTGCTTGTAAATTATCCTTTCAGAGAGGTGGAGATGGGTTCGTTTCATTTGAATCAAAAACAAAGTTGGTTCAACACTATGAAACCGCGCTCGGAGCTTATCATTTTGGCGGGCGATTAATGGTTATCGATACTATTGCTGCAAAAAGATTAGTTGACAAATATTTTAAACCTTAATGTTATGGGATTTATAAAAGAACCAGAAGGAATTGATTTAATAATTGAAAGCAAACCACTTACAGACAAACAGGAAAAGGAATTAAGTGAGTATATCTCAAACCGGAAACTTGAGATTAGAAATCAATTGAAAAAAACTCATTTACAAAAGAAGCATACTCACAGGGATGTCTCTATACCTTGAACTTCCGGTATTTAAAAAGTCTTATGACCTTGTAATCGAGTTATTTGACTTATATACGAATCTTCCAAAATCTTATAAATATACGCTGGGCCAGCGCGTTCAATTGGAATGCGTTGAAATGATCGTCAATATTTACAAGGCAAATTCCCATACTGATAAAGTCCCTTATATTTTAAAAATCAGGGAGCATGTTGAAATTATCCGGTTAATGATACGGATTTTACACGATACGAAACAAATCAGTCTGAAAAGAATGATTCTTGTAAACAAGATGATCGAAGAAATAAGCAAGCAGCTGGTTGGCTGGCAAAAGTATTCTGAAAAAATTGGCTGACCTGCTCATTGACCTGTTCAAGGCCTATTATTCAGCCCGTAAAAACAAACGGAATACCCATAATGCCCTTAAATTTGAACAGTACTACGAACACAATCTGATCGAACTCTTCGATGAAATCATAAACTTCAGGTACAAACCTCGCCCCAGCATTTGTTTTATTGTCAATAAGCCGGTAAAACGCGAGGTTTTTGCGGCCGATTTCCGCGACCGCATCGTGCACCATCTTATTTTTAACTACATTTCGCCCGTTTTCGAAAACTTGTTCATTCACGACAGCTACAGTTGCCGGAAAGGGAAAGGAACACATTACGGAATTCAACGAGTGGATCATTTTATCCGGGCTTGTTCAGAGAACTATCACCGCGATTGTTATATCCTCAAGATCGACATCCAGGGCTATTTTATGTCGATCGACCGCTCGTTGTTGTATGAAATGATCAAAAACAGGCTCCTCAAACATTCATCGAAGATCGACTGCGATTTGAACACAGTCATCTACCTGATCAGGATGACGATATTCAACGACCCGGTGAATGGCTGTATCGTGAAATCTCGAAGGTCGGAATGGAAAGACCTTCCCGCCTCAAAAAGTTTATTTCACGCGGCGAAAAACAAAGGGTTGCCAATTGGCAATCTCACCTCCCAATTATTTGCCAACATTTACCTCGACGGGTTCGATCATTTTATGAAGCAGCATCTGAACCTGAAATATTATGGCAGGTATGTGGATGATATTGTGGTGGTGAATCCCGACGAAAAATATTTAAAAAGCGTGATTGCTGATGCAAAGAATTATTTAACCCGAAACCTTGCGCTGCAATTGCATCCCCGCAAAATCTATCTCCAGCATTTTTCAAAAGGCGTTAAGTTCCTGGGCGCCGTAATCCTGCCGCACCGTATCTATATTGCCAACCGTACCAAAGGCAATTTTTATGACGCGGTAAAGAAATATAACAGGATGGCCGTATTGCAACAGCCTGATTTGGGGTTGGTAAAGCAGTTTATCAGTTCGATGAATTCGTACCTCGGCATACTGAAACACTACAAGACCGCGAAATTAAGGGAATCTGTGCTGCAGAAAAAAATTTCGGCGGTATGGTGGAGGTGTTTTTATGCCAGTGGCAGGTTCCGGAAGCTTGTACGAAAAACCTGTATCACTTTATCAGGTAGTGGTTAAAAGAATGAAATTCAGCAACCATCATTGTTACGGCATCAATGCTTTTCCCGCTATTTTTACTTTTTATTGATAAAACCCTGTTATGCTGTGTTTTAATCAAAATGCGTAGCAATTTTCGTTTAGATGCAGTAATACCGGTGAATTTGAAATGACTATTTTTGTGGTAAAAAAAGTTCAACCACCAGGGCGCACAAAGCGCGGCCACTAAGGCGCACAAAGCAATTTTCGAAGGGATGCCCCTGATAACGAAGGATTATCTATAGATCATCTAACTAAACACGTAAATCAAAATGAACATCCGATGAAATCAATCTATTTGGAAAAAACCATTGAAATTATTTTCGATTCACTGAAAGGCATTGTTTCAGAAAATGAATATTTATCAATTTCTGCCAGGAAAAATGAGGGTGAAAAAGTTACCCAAACCACTTTTCAAACCTATGAAAGCGAAAAACTCAGCCGGATTGTCCTGGAACAGTACACGGTAAACAGCAAAGCCAATGGCGTTGTCCTGAAGATGTATCCAAAGCCTGATTTGATTTTCTATTTTGCATAATTTACCGCCCTTGTTTCCCGGATGACCGTAATTTTAATCTGTCCGGGATAAGTCATTTCGCTTTGAATCTTCTTGGAAAGGTCGAACGAAATCTGGTTGGCTTCCACGTCGGTAACTTTATCTGCCCCCACAATTACGCGCAGTTCCCTTCCGGCCTGGATAGCATAGGTTTTTACGACCCCGGGATAGCTCAGGGCAAGTTCTTCGAGATGTTTCAACCGTTCGATGTAGGCTTCAACGACTTCGCGCCGCGCTCCTGGCCGTGCCCCCGAAATGGCATCGCATACCTGGACGATGGGGGAGATCAGGTTGTTCATTTCAATCTCGTCGTGATGTGCCCCGATGGCATTGATAATTTCTGCTTTTTCCTTGAATTTCTCGGCCATTTTCATGCCCAGGATGGCGTGTGGAAGATCGGGCTCATTGTCGGGTACTTTGCCGATGTCGTGCAGCAACCCGGCCCGTTTTGCAATTTTGGGGTTTAACCCGAGTTCGGCGGCCATGGTAGCAGAAAGTTTCGCAACTTCGATGGAATGCTGAAGGAGGTTTTGTCCGTAAGAGGAGCGGTACTTCATTTTTCCTATCATCCGCACCAGTTCGTGGTGCATGTTATGAATGCCAAGGTCGATGGATATCCGTTTTCCTGTTTCAATAATTTCCTGTTCCAATTGTTTGCGGGTTTTGGCCACTACCTCTTCAATGCGGGCAGGATGGATCCTTCCGTCGGTTACCAATTTATGCAACGATAGGCGGGCTATTTCACGACGAACCGGATCAAATCCGGAAAGGATGATGGCATCGGGCGAATCGTCAATAATAATTTCGACGCCGGTCAGGGATTCCAGGGTACGGATATTTCGCCCTTCACGGCCAATGATCCGGCCTTTGATCTCTTCGTTTTCAATGTTGAAAACAGAAACTGTATTTTCGATGGCATGTTCGGAGGCAGTACGCTGAATGGTTTCAATAATGATTTTTTTTGCCTCCGTATTTGCCGTCAGCCTGGCTTCATCGATGATGTCCTTGATGTGGACAATGGCATCCGATTTAGCCTCTTCTTTGAGCGTTTCAATGAGTTGTGATTTGGCTTCAACCGCAGAGAGGGACGAAATGGCTTCCAGTTTTTCAACCTGGACTTTCATGGTTTTTTCTAAATCGGACTGCTTTTTGTTAATGATTTCAAGCTGTTGTGTCAGATTTTGTTTAATGGTAGTGATCTCTTTTTGTTTTTTTGCCAGTTCTTCCAATTTCTGGTTATGGATCCCCTCTTTTTGTTTCAACCGGTTTTCATTTCGTGAAACTTCTTCGTTTTTCTCGTGAATGAACTTTTCGTGATCTGCCTTTAACTGTAAAAATTTTTCTTTGGCCTGAAGGATTTTTTCTTTTTTCATCACTTCGGCTTTTTCCATAGCTTCTTTGAGCAGTATGTCACGTTTGCGTTCCAATGCCCGGTTCATAATGGTGCCTGTGACGATACCTCCAATGATTATCCCGCTTACGGAAAAAATAATCAGTAATAATGTTTCTCCCATCGTATCTTTATTTTTGCCGGGAAACCATCGATGAAGTCCCGGTGATTGTTTGTACTGTGAAGGATGTTGTAGGAAAGAAAAAACCCGCATTAACCAGCGAGGTATTGATAAACCTCAATTGACACGAATAGGGAAGCCAAACTTTTCGAACGTCCACTGTCAGGGTGTCATCCCTGACCTTTCCGACGGATCGGAAAGGCGAGGCCTGTCCTACGAGATAGTGAGCTTTCCCTAATATTTGTAATGTTAGGTTTACAAACTGTCTGAATTAATGCGGGCAAATCTTCAGATTTTTTTCAAAGAACGGTGAGGCTTTATAACTTAAGTTGTTCATCCAGTGTGTGATCCAGTTCCAACAGCTTCAATTCCAGCCGGGTCTCATTTTCCGACAACAACTCCTCGTTCTGTAAGAAACCAGTGGCATATTCAAGTGCAACCATGGCCAACAAATCCTGTTTGTCCTTATAGGCATAACTGGCCGAATAATCTTTAATCCGCTGGTCGATCAGTTTTGCCGCTTTCCGGAACAACTCCTCATGTTCTGTTTCTATTGCCAAACGATACATCCGTTCACCAATTGGAAGCGATATGGAGCGTTCATTCATTGACAGGCGCCTTTTCTTTAATTAAGTATTTAAAAGCCCGATACATTTATCGATTTCCCGCACAAGTTCGTTGATTTTCAATTTCGCATCAACATTTCCTTCTTTTATTTCAAGGGTTTTAGCTAATTTTAGTATGTTGTTTTTTTCTTCAAGTTGTTTAATACGCTCTTTTTGTTGTGTGTTCATGTTTTTTAATTCCTGAATTTCTGAGAGGTATTTTTTGTTGTCCGCAAGAATCCGTTGGTTCTTCCCGATCAGTTGCTGAAGTTTACCCTGAATCCCGGTAAGAAGGGCCAACATTTCGCTCATTTTATTCCTCCTCCGATAGAATGGATGCAAAGATATATCTTTTTTTCGTTTTTTTTCAACAACCCTATTACCTTTTGCCTGTTATCCGGATTAAGGAGTAAAATTTAACCGGGCAATGAACGAAGAATTTATTTATTTTCTCTGGAAATTTCGTTTGATTTCCTCAGATTTGGTAACCGGGTCGGGCGAATCTTTGATCATTCTCCATCCGGGCGAACGCAATACAAACAGCGGTCCCGATTTTGTCAATGCCCGTTTGCGGATAGGCGGGACTCTTTGGGCCGGAAATGTTGAAATTCATGTTCGTGCATCCGATTGGTTCAAACATCGCCACCAGGATGATCCTGCTTTCAATAATGTCATCCTCCATGTTGTTTATGAAAATGATGCCCGTCCCATTCTAATAAACCGTTTCCCGATACCGGTGCTGGAGTTGAAAAATCAATTTCCTTCTTACATCCATGCCAATTACCGGGTTTTAATGAAAAACCAGGGGTGGATCCCTTGTAACCATCAGATTGCTTCAATGGCCGACCCTGGTTTCAACCTTTGGTCGGCCAGTCTAAGCGTCGATCGGTTATTGACCAAAGGGGAAGTCATCGGTCGGATCCTGAAAAATTGCAATGATGATTGGGAAGAGGCTTTTTATCAATATCTTGCAATCAATCTTGGGTTCAAGGTCAATGCCGTCCCCTTTGAAATGTTGGCCCGGTCGTTGCCTTTAAAAATTGTCAGGAAACACGTTCACAATTTTTTCCAGTTGGAAGCCTTGTTGTTTGGGCAGGCGGGCATGTTGGGGAAGCAGTTTAGCGGGGAATATCCTGTAAAACTAACCCTGGAGTACGATTTCCTGAGGGGCAAATATGGATTGGCCCCCATCGACGTATCTGCATGGAAATTCCTCAGGCTCAGGCCATCCAATTTTCCAACAATCCGGATCAGCCAATGGGCCGTTGTCCTCCACCGCTCCCGGGGAGAGATGTTCGGTATGCTCGGCGTTCCTTCCCTTCAACAGATGCGGACGCAGTGGAATGTTTGTTCATCCCCCTATTGGGACGATCATTACCGCTTTGGAAAAACTTCGGCGAACCATCCCAAAGCAATGGGCGAAGAATCAATTAATTTATTAATTATCAATGGGATAATTCCATTTTTGTTTTTTTATGGAAATCAAAAAGAGCAACGTATTTTAAAAGAAAGGGCGCTTCATTTCCTTGAACAGTTGCCACCGGAAAACAACCACATCCTCCGGGGCTGGGAAGCGGTTGGGATAACTGCAAAAGATGCCCTTCAGACGCAGGCATTGATGGAACTGAAAAGGAGTTACTGCGATCGAAAACAGTGTCTTCAATGCAGGATTGGCCGAAAATTATTAATAAATGACAACCATGAAAAATAGGATCACGGGCAATGGTTTTTTTTCGGGATGGGTTGTCGATTTTCTTTCCTATAACAGGGCAGAGCAGAGGGGCATCCTGGTTTTATGCGTGGCATTGTTTTTGGTCATCACGGCCAATTTGCTCATTCCCGGTTCCCGCATGGTGCCTCCTCCCGATTATTCTCTTTTTGAACAGGAGGTCAGGGACTTTGAAACAGAGTGGAAACGGGCAAATGATTCTGTGGCGGCGGCCCGTCTGCAAAAATTCAGGAACAACCAGAGCCGGTATGGTTTTTTTTCCATCGATACCACGAAAACATGGGAACGAAAGGCCCGGAATGCGGTGGTGATCGAATTGAATTCGGCCGACACGTTCGATTTGCAGCGGTTAAGGGGCATTGGTTCGGCTTTTGCGCGGCGGATCGTGAATTACCGGAAACGGTTGGGCGGGTTCTGCGATAAACGTCAATTGCTCGAAGTATTTGGAATGGATAGTGCCCGGTACCATGGAATATCCGGCCAGTTATGGACAAACCCCGATTCCATTCATCCGATCGATTTGAACCATGTATTGTTCAAGGAGTTGTTGCGGCATCCCTATTTCCCGTTTGAAATTACCAAAGCCATCATGGTTTACCGTCAGAAAAACAAGAAATTTAAATCCGTTGCCGAACTTCTTCAGGTGGAGGGGATCAACGATTCGATCTTTAAAAAGATTGAAATTTATGTAAAAGCAGATCCGTGACCTGGAAAATTATTTTTTTAAATGATACGAAATTTCAGTGGTATCTGCCGATGGACCCTTATCTTCCGATTTTTCCTGGGGCGCTTCCGGTTGGTTCTTTCCGGTGTGGCCGGTAGGAGGGATTTCCCTTTTCCAGTAAGCATCTTCCGGGTCTTCTTCATCGGCTTCCTCTCCCCAGTCGTAGGGCTGCTTTTGTGGCCCCCGTCCGCGGTAATAGACAGCCAGCACCAGTCCAGCCAAAAAACCCATCAGGTGCGACTCCCACGATATGGGCTTTCCGGGAAAAAGCTGTGGGAAAACGCCCCATATCAAACCTCCATAAAGAAAAGCAACCAGCATGGTAATAACAAGCAGGCTCTTTTCGCGTCGGATGATCCCACTGAAAAAGAGAAAAGAAACCAATCCGTAAACAATACCACTGGCGCCGATGTGAACACCGGTCCCACGGGCAAAGGCCCAAACCCATATTCCGGTTATCAGGTATAACAACCCTAACGTCATCCATGCGATTTCTTTATAAAAATAGAAGAGAAAAGAACCAAGGATAAACAAGGGTATCGAATTGGCGAATAAGTGGGCCAGGTCGGCATGGAGCAATGGGGCTGTGATGATCCCAATCAGCCCATTGGCATTGAGCGGTACCAACCCATAATTGTTCAACCCAAGATCGAAAAGGTGGTCGGTGGCCTTAACAACCCACAAGAGAAGGACAAACAGGGCGGGATAGAATATGCTTCGGTAAATTCTAATTTTTTCGGGCTCTTTCATGAAGTTAAATTCTCGTTAAAATTAGTTAAAAATGGGACAGATCATCGGTGGCAACGTGAAAAAAAAGTACTTTTGGCGCCCAAAACAATGGTTTACTAAGCGATATCCAATGACTCTCCCTGAATTTCATTTTATTGAAAAATGGTTGATCGGGGCCGTGGTGGCTTTGTCTTGTACCTTTGCGGTACAGGCCCAAAATACCAGGCCCGATCCCAACGCCGGAATTAAAAAGTACAATACGGCGATGCAAATCATTCGGTTTGCTTATGTCGATACCATCAATGAGGCCAAACTGGTCGAAAAAGCCTTGATTGAAACGCTCAAAGAGCTGGACCCACATTCCCTCTATATCTCGAAAAAAGATGTTCAACGGGCCAATGAGCCCTTAGAGGGGAATTTCGATGGGATCGGGGTCCAGTTTGAAATTTTAAAAGATACCATTACTGTTGTTCACCCCATCCCTGGCGGTCCTTCGGATAAATTAGGGATTATGTCGGGCGATAAGATCATTAAAATTGAAGGAGAGACGGTTACCGGGAAAAAGATCACCAATCAGTTTGTCCTCGACCACCTGCGCGGGAAAAGGGGTACCAAAGTGACGGTTTCCATCTACCGGAAAGGGAAAAAGGATTTGATTGATTTTAGTATCATCCGCGATAAAATCCCCATTAACAGCGTGGATGCTGCCTATATGATCAAACCGGGCATCGGGTATATCAACCTCAATAAATTTGCCCAGAATTCCATGGAGGAATTCATCACAGCAACCAAAGAACTGAAAGCAGCGGGGATGACAAGTTTAATTTTAGACCTTAGAAACAATTCGGGTGGATATATGGGAACGTCCATTGAATTATCGGATGAGTTTTTGAAACCCGGGAAACTGATCGTTTATACCGAAGGCGTGCATAGCCAGCGGGAAGATTTTATTTCTACTTCAAAAGGATTGTTTGAAACCGGAAAAGTCGTCGTGATGATCAACGAAAATTCGGCGTCGGCCAGCGAAATTGTGTCGGGGGCCATTCAGGATTGGGACCGTGGGTTGATTGTTGGCCGCCGTTCGTTTGGCAAAGGATTGGTGCAACGTCCCTTTAACTTGCCCGATAGTTCCCAGATGCGGCTTACGACTGCCAGGTACTACAACCCTTCGGGCAAATGTATTCAGAAATCATATACCGATGGGGTTGATAAATATTATGAGGATTTTCAAAACCGGGTAAAACATGGCGAACTGGTTCACCCCGACAGCATCAAGTTTCCCGATTCCCTGAAATATTATACCTCGCGGAAACGGGTAGTTTATGGTGGCGGCGGAATTATGCCCGATGTTTTTATCCCCTGGGATTCTACCATTATTTCTGATTATTTTCTTGACCTGCGCCGAAAAAACCTGATCAATGCCTATGTTGGGGAATACGTGGACAAAAACAGAAAATCGCTTCAGAAATCGTTTCCGGAATTTTCCTCCTTCAATGCCAACTTTATGATTGATGATGGTTTCATGGAAGAATTCTTTGCCTATACCGAAAAGGAAGGGGTAAAAAAGGAGGACAAAGGGTATGCCCAATCGGAAAAGCTCATACAATCGCAGTTGAAAGGATTGATCGCCCAGAAACTCTGGGACATGAAAGAATTATATATTATCATCAATCAATCGGACGCAGAAGTTTTAAAAGCCATTGAGGTGATTGAAGACGATTCCCTTTTTAAAGAACTCAACATCGACCGGTAAAAAAAGTTAAACTATCAACGCCCTGCCTTATCTCTATATCGCCCTTCCGGTGATGGATGAACCGGAATTGCTGGCCCGCACACTGGATTGTATCGATGCACAGTCGTACCGCGATTTTACAGTTTATGTATGTGTCAATCAGCCAGACGATTGGTGGGACAATCCCGAAAAGGCCCCTGTTTGCAGGAACAATGCGGATAGTCTTGAATTGTTGTCGTCGAGGGTTTCTTTTCCTCTCGTTATCATCGACCATACTTCGCGTGGTTTTGGCTGGAAAGGTAAATCGCATGGGGTAGGGCAGGCGCGTAAGGTTTTGATGGATGCGATCAGCAAAGCGGGCCGTCCGGAGGATGTCATCATCAGCCTTGATGCGGATACCACTTTTCCAGAGGATTATTTTTTATCGGTGGCCCGGAATTTTCAATCCCATCCGGAGGCTGTTGCCCTGAGTGTTCCCTATTTTCACAAATGTGTGCCCGATGAGACCGTTTCCCGGGCCATGCTGCGGTATGAAATTTACATGCGACACTATTACCTTAACCTTGCCCGAACCGGGAGCCCTTATACTTTTACGGCATTGGGCTCGGCTATGGCTTTCCCATTATGGGCCTACAGGGCTATCGGGGGCATGGCGCCCAAAATGAGCGGGGAGGATTTCTATTTTTTGCAAAAATTAAGAAAATTTGGGCCCATTTTGCTTTGGAACGATTGTATGGTATTTCCGGAAGCCCGTTTTTCAAACCGGGTTTTTTTTGGTACCGGCCCTGCCATGATCAAGGGCGCCGGCGGTGATTGGACAAGTTACCCCGTCTATCCCTCCACGCTTTTTAACGATTTGATGGAAACCTACCTTTTGCTACCAGTGCTTTTTCTCAAAACGCTGAATACCAAAGTAGTAAAATTTTTGGCCCAGCTATCCGGAACCCGGGATCCACTGCGGCCACTGCGAGAAAACCATAAGGATTCAAGCCATTTTTTCAGGGCTTTTCATGAAAAAATGGATGGGCTTAGGATATTGCAGTACCTGAAAACCAATAACCATTTTTACACCCGGGGGGATGAAGAAAACCTTTGGAATTTCTTCGAAAAATACCATCCCGGGGCTTTGGAGGCAATGAAAATGGTTAAAGCTGATTTTTCTTTTGCATCCGCTTCCATTGCCGACCTGGAAAAAATCAGGTCCTTTTTATATGAGCAAGAGATGGAGCAACGTTTCAGTTCAGCATTTCAGTGACAAGTTTTGCAGCATCCTCTAAGGTAACCGCTGAACGTACTTTCAGCCCCGACCGATCGATCAACTGTTTCCCTTCCAAGGCATTGGTCCCCTGAAGCCGGACAATGATCGGAACTTGTATTTCGCCTATATTATTATAGGCATCAACAATTCCCTGGGCAACGCGGTCGCATCTGACAATCCCGCCGAAAATATTGACCAGGATGGCTTTTACTGCAGGGTCTTTTAAAATAATCCGGAAACCCTCTTCGACCCTTTTGGCGCTTGCTGATCCGCCAACATCCAGAAAATTGGCCGGGTCCCCTCCCGACAGTTTGATGATATCCATGGTAGCCATCGCAAGGCCGGCGCCATTTACCATACAGCCTACATTTCCGTCAAGTTTAACATAATTGAGGTCAAAACGGGAGGCTTCCACTTCGATGGGGTCTTCTTCGTCAACATCGCGCATGGCCGCAATATCGGGGTGACGGAAAAGGGCATTGTTGTCGATGACTACCTTGGCGTCGGCAGCCAGGATTTTATTGTCGGAAGTTTTGAAAACGGGGTTGATCTCGATTAAAGAGGCATCACTGCCATCATACGCTTTATAAATACCATGGACGAACCGTACCATGTTTTTATAAGCCTCGCCCTTAAGGCCCAGGTTGAAGGCAACTTTACGTGCCTGAAATGGCTGAATGCCCACCTTTGGGTCAATCTCCTCCGTGAATATCAAGGCTGGCGTTTCCTCTGCAACTTTTTCAATATCCATCCCGCCACGGGGTGAATACATCAGCACGGTATGTCCCTTTTGCCTGTTCAACAGAATGCTCAGATAAATTTCAGCGGGTTCCTCAGGACCGGGATAATAGATGTTTTGTTCAATATAGACCTTGCGGACCAATTTGCCCTCTTTTTTTGTCTGGGGGGTAATCAGATTCATCCCGATGATCTGCCCTGCCAGTTGCCTGACCTCTTCGATGGACTTCGCCACTTTTACCCCACCGCCTTTGCCCCGTCCACCAGCATGGACCTGAGCCTTAACAACAAACCGGTCGGAACCCGTAGCTTCCTGTAAAAATTCAGCCCCCTTTACGGCTTCCTCTTCGGTATTTGCCAATACCCCCTCAGGAATATCAACCCCATATCGCTTTAATATGGATTTGCTCTGGTATTCATGTAAATTCATAAATGTACATATTTAGGAAAATTCAAAATTAGTACTTTCCCACGGAAAGACAAAAAAAACCTGATGAGTTTTGTTATCTTTGCCGGTCAGGGAGTTTGTATGATCATTGCTGAAAATATCCGGAAATCTTTTGGCGATCTGAATGTATTAAAGGGGATCAGCCTTGTTGTGGAAAAAGGGGAGATTGTATCGGTGGTTGGCGCCTCCGGTGCCGGAAAATCAACCTTGCTCCATATCATTGGGACCCTCGAAAGGGCAGATTCAGGTTCCATTGTTTTGAATAATATCAAAATTGATGCGCTGCCGGAACGGAAACTTTCTGATTTCCGAAACCGGCATATCGGTTTTGTGTTCCAGTTCCACCACCTGCTGCCGGAATTCTCTGCCCTGGAAAATGTTTGCATTCCCGCTTTTATCGCCGGATTGTCCAAAAAATCAGCCGAATCCCGGGCCATGGAATTGCTCGATTTCATGAAATTGAAAGAACGTATCCATCATAAACCTTCGGAACTTTCCGGGGGCGAACAACAACGGGTGGCCGTCGCCAGGGCACTGGTCAACAAACCCGACGTGATACTGGCCGATGAACCTTCGGGAAACCTCGATTCTGCCTCTGCCATCGAACTCCATCACCTGTTTTTTCAGCTTCGGGACCTGTACAACCAAACCTATATTATCGTTACCCATAATTCGGAACTTGCCGATATGGCCGACCGTAAATTGACAATCCGCGACGGATTGATGGAACTATGAACGGCACTATACTTTTTCATGTCAAAATTCGTTAAACCATTATGTCGTTAAACAGGAAACCAGATCTGTCCGATCGAATGAAAAACTTTTCAACCTCTAAGCCTGCCTCCCTCTTTTTTGCCCTCCTGTTGACAAGTTTCGCTTTTGCAACTGCTGTCCTGTTTCACAGTCCCTCCCAAATTCACAGCAATACCGCTGGCCCTGTCCATTCCGGCTCCCCCGATTCCATTGCCCAGGGGAAAAACAATACAAATGCGGAGTACCAGAAATCGATGCTTTCTGGGGATCGCTATTTCAATGAAAAAGACTACCTGAATGCAAAAGCCTCATACCAACTTGCCATAGGCCAAAAACCCGGCGATTCAATAGCCAGGGCCAAGTTGCAGAAAACCATGGAACTTCTTCGTTCTGTGAAGGCACAGAATATCCTGTACGATGTTGCTGTTGCCAGCGCCGACAGGCTCTTTCAGGCCAAAGAGTATGAGAAAGCCAGAATGGAATATGAAAACGCAGGCAAGATCCTTCCTTCTGAACAGTATCCGAAAATCAGGATCAACGAAATAATAAAAATCCTGGTAGATCAACAAGTCCGGGATGAAGAATACAAAAATGCCATCGCCGAGGCCGATAATTTTTATAACCTAAAAAGCTTCAAACCAGCCTTGAGTGCATATAAGAATGCAAATACCCTGAAACCCGACGAAAAATACCCCCAGGAACGGATTGCGGAACTTACTGCCTTGATCAACGAAATTATGGCTAAAGATGAAGCCTATAACAAAGCCATCGCAGCAGCCGATCAATTTTTCATAAAAATCCAATATCCCGAATCAAAAAAATCATACCAGCAGGCACTGACAATAAAACCGGAACAGGCGTACCCGAAACAAAAGATAAAAGAAATTGATGCGCTTCTTGCCAAGGCATTGAAAATCCAACAGGATTACGATACCTATATTTCCTTGGCCGATAGTTTTTATATAGAAAAGAAACATCGGGAAGCACGGGAAAATTATTTTTTGGCTTCAACAGTCAAACCTCAGGAAAATTATCCGCGCGAGATGATGAACAAGGTGGATAAACTGATGGCAGGAGCGGAATTGGCTGCCCGGACCACAGAGGAGAAATATGCCGCGGCCGTTTCGGCGGCCGACCGGTTGTTGCAGGACAAGAACTACGAACCGGCGCGGGCTTCTTACGTGGAAGCAGGTGCCTTGAAGCCGTCGGAGGGCTATCCGAAGACAAAAATAGCGGAGATCGATGGGATACTGCAAGGCATAGCGGCCCAAAAAGCGTTGGAAAACCGCTACCTTTCGGGCATACAAAAGGGCGACAGCCTGTTTGACGGCAAAAGTTATGCAGCGTCGCGGGTTGCCTATTCCGATGCCTTGAAACTGAAGCCCGAAGAGGTTTATCCGAAAGAACGAATAACATCAATCGACAAAATTCTTGCAGAGACGGCCCTTCAGAAAAAGTTGGACGATCAGTACCAACAGGCCATCGAATCGGCCGACCAGCTGTTTGCCGCGAAGTCTTACGAACCGGCCAAAGCCGGATATACCCATGCTTCGGCCATAAAACCGCAGGAAAGTTACCCGAAAGAAAAAATTGCGGAAATCGACCGGTTGATGGTTGGCATTGCGGCGAAAAAGGCGGAAGATGAGAAATACCAGGCCCTATTGTCCAATG
>Ga0247841_10004781_pt1 | contig 22775 bp, 18 predicted proteins | sample LaCruzMarch2015__2_FD_192410 | JGI IMG/M metagenome (GOLD analysis project Ga0247841, IMG submission 192410) | Freshwater microbial communities from meromictic Lake La Cruz, Castile-La Mancha, Spain - LaCruzMarch2015_18m | ecosystem: Environmental > Aquatic > Freshwater > Lake | place: Spain... | reverse complement strand
TTCGCAATAATCAAAAAATCAATATCGCTTTTAGGTGTATCTTGTTCGCGGACGATCGAACCATTCAAGCCGACCATTCTGATAAAAGGACACCACCGCAATGCCCGCGCGGCTCGTTTGGCCCTTTTAAGGTAGTTGAAACGATAATCCATGCTTCCAATATAACAAAATTCGCCATAAAACCACCCTTTGTGTTGGCTTTGTATTTTGATTATAGCCACTCCGGCGGAAGCATTACGCTTTGAATAAACTCTTTTGATGATATTTGGCCACGGTATGATATAATTTCCTATGAACGAGAGGGGAAATCGCGTTCGAGGTTTGGGTTACGTGTAAGGAGGAAATGAGGAGAACTATAAGGAATACAGGTAAAAGCCTCGCCGTATTTTTTGACTATGGCGTTAGTTTTTTGCATTCGAAAAAACAGGGTTTTGTAAAACTATCTCTTTTTGTTGCAATTATCGGGATGATTGTCTATCAGGTCTGGCCGCAAGGAGTTAAAGCTGGTTATTCATTTCAGGCGAACTATGATGGCGGAAGCTTGAATGCTGATTATTCGGTTGGAACAGGGACGGCATACACGGACACAGCTTTGCCGGCATTGGTATCGGGCTATGGCGGAACGAATTCGCTTTCGTTTTCGGCTGATGGTACTTCGACCTTGCGATATCCGACCTTAAATAATCTGCCGACTCAAAAAGGCTCGATAGAGTTGAAGTTTCAAAAATCTTCTTATGGCGGTGGCGTTAGTGGCGATATAGGAAATTTTAACGCACCACAGGGGGTAGCTTACGATCCTGCAACGGAATATTACTACATTGCTGACTCTGGTAATAATCGAATCGTTAAAACCAAATACGATGGTACCGGCTGGCAAACTCTTGGTCACCTTGGCTCTACTGGTCTTGCCTTTAATACCCCGGTCGGAATCACTTATGATGCCGCTAGCGGATTTATTTTTGTAGCGGATTATGGCAACAAAAGGATTGTCAAAACCAAAATCGATGGGACGGGCTGGGCGACCTATGGCTCGAATGGCTCCGGCGTAGGGCAATTTACTAAAATACTTGGAATAGCATATGATCCAGCAACGGAATTCATTTACGCCGTTGACATGGACAACTATCGTATTGTCAAAACAAAAATCGACGGCACGGGCTGGACCACCTTAGGCACAAACGGGGCGGGGACAGGAAATTTTAAATGGCCATCTCGTGTGTCTCTAGATCAAGCGACCGGCTATCTATATGTGGTTGACCAGGGCAATAATCGAATCGTCAAAACTCTAATCGACGGTAGTGGCTGGACAGCTTACGGAACTTATGGTACCGGCACCGGTAATTTCAAAGTGCCAAATGGAATTTATTATGACCCCAATTCTGACTATGTCTATGTGGCGGACGGTGGAAACAATAGGCTGGTCAAAACCAAAATGGACGGTACTGGTTGGACTTCAACCGCTCGCAATGCCACGACCGATATTTATTTTAATTATGCGACGGGCTATGCGACTGTCTTGGATATAACTAATTCAATGCTGTTCAAAGTCCAGATAGATGGCACCAATTCGTCGACGTTCGGTGGAAGCGCGAGATTGTCGGGATTTACCGCACTTGCATCTTATTATGATGCCCAAAGTGGATATTATTACGGCTATACGGCTAAATCTATTTTTAAGATGAAACTAGATGGCACGGGATTTTCTACCTATGCACCGACCCTCGCCCAGGGAGGGTTCGCCGGTGCCGGGACCATATCGTATGACTCAGCTTCCGGATATCTTTTTATCGCAGATAAAGAAAATTTTCGTATTGTTAGAACTAAAATGGATGGTACGGGCTGGGCATCCTTGTCTACTGCTCAGAGGACTGCTTCAATAACCTACGATCCGTCAAGCGACACAAATCATGATGGGAAGGGCTATGCATATGTGTATTCTCCAAGTGCGATATTAAAAGTAAGATACGATGGCAGTAGCTGGACAACTTCGTCGTATGGCGGTTCGGGAAGTGGGGTAGGACAATTTTATTTAACGAACGGACACGACAATAATGCGATGTATTTTGATTCGGTAAATGGCGATATTTATGTATCCGATATGGGGAATAACCGTATCGTTAAAACAAAACTTGATGGCTCTTGGACGGGATGGACGACATATGGATCCTCGGGCTCCGGTGTAGGTCAGTTTAGCCTTTCGACATATTTGAATCCTCAGGGCATTTCGTTTGATGCCGCCACTGGCTATGTCTATATTCTAGACACTGGCAATGCTCGTGTTGTTAAAACAAAGATTGACGGCACGGGTTGGACAACTCTCGCGAGACCTGCTGGCACTATTAATGGTATGACCGCTGATCCTGCAACCGATTATATACATCTGTCTACAGGTGCCACGCTGTGGAAATCGAAAATGGATGGTACTGGTCAATTGACTTCAACGAACTATAACGGAGCTGAAAAAATCTTGTTCTCTTCGAAAACCACCGATGATGTTAGGTTGGTATTTGATGTTACGACTCGGCAATTGCGGTTTTACCTCGCTTATTCCACTAAAACACCGTTTATCGAAACACCGCCTTTGAACTTGACCGATGCGCAGTGGTACACGACCAGGGCTACTTACAATAAAGCGGCCCGCACTGTCTCTATTAGCGTCGACGGGGCCACCCTTGCTACTTCAACATACGACACTGACTGGGGCGACTTAGTACTTGGCGACTATTTCTATGTTGGCTCAAAATATAATTCCACGACTGACCGTTGGGACGGAATGATTGATGATATCAATATCGACACTCAATCAGTTGATGTGGTGGCGCCAACCAACCCAACCGCAGTTAATACCCATTTCTATGCGAGTGCCTCCAAGGCGACAGAATATTCTACTGGTAACTGGGGTTCTGACGGCGATCCGTATATAACTTGGAGCGGGGCATCGGACGCCGACTCCGGACTTAAGGGTTATTGGCTTTATCTAGGTACTTCGGCAATTGGCAACCCGATTTCAAACTCTGGGGTTCTGGCTACTGCTTCGGTGCCACTTTTTCAAGCACATGTTGGGGCGGCAGGCGCCGAGCAGAATATTCAAGTTCCAGCCTCGGCTCTAACCAATGGTGCAACTTATTATTTGCGCATAATAACGCAAGACAACGATCTCAACATGGCGGCGGTGCAGACGAACTTTACTTACAAGGTTGACACGACTAACCCCTCAACCAATCCAACAACCATTACGAGCTACTCTGATTCTGGTAAGGGAACGGCTATTACCACAGATACCTGGTATAACTATACCCATCCATATTTTGAATGGCCGGCGCCGGAGACAGCTGGCGGTGCCGCTGATACCGGATCAGGTATTGCCGGTTATTATGTTTATTTTGGCACTTCGGTCAATGGCAACCCGGTTACGGAGGGCACTTATACCACAAATCCAAATTACACTGCTTCCGGCACATTGGTAAATGGCCAAACTTATTTTCTTCGTATCAGATCAGCTGACGGCGCTGCTAACATGGCCGCTAGCTCCGACACACTTTTTACCTATCGATACACTAACGATTCCCCAGTTACACCGACCTTTTTCGGCTACGACACCGCGGCCAAGGCGAATGTTCTAACTTCTGATTCTTGGTATTCCTACCAGGCCCCATATTTCGAGTGGATTGGCGCTTCCTCAACCCCAGGCATTGCCGGTTATTATGTTTATTTTGGCTCAAATGCTTCGGCCGATCCTGAAGTCGCCGGCGCCTGGCAGGTTGGGACCAATTATACGGTTTCACTGCCGATGGCAGCGGGAACTTCGTATTATTTGCGCGTCAAAGCCAAGGACAATGCGAATAATATCTCTGCAGCCGTCCAGTTTATATATAAATTTGACGACCAAGCCCCGCTCAACAACCCCACCTCTTTCAATAGTTACTCCTCTTCGGCCAAGACTACCCCGATAACGACCGCTACCTGGTATAGCCACGCCCAGCCTTATTTTGAATGGGATGGAGCAATCGATAATCACTCTGGGGTTGCTGGATACTGGGTATATTTTGGTACCGACGCAGATGCTGTTCCAGCTACAGTTGGAACTTTCCAGGCTGGTGTGAATAAAACAATCAACCAAGTCATGACCACGGGCTCAACTTATTACCTTATCCTCCAGACTCAAAACAACGCCGGGATCAAAACAGCTAAATTTACCTACTTCTCGTATCAATACGATGGTCAAGGCCCGACCCTGGCAGATACAATCAATGTTTCTCCGCTGGGATGTTCGACGTCAGCAACTTTTGCAATGGCTTGGGAGGCTGCGACCGATCCAGTTCCTGGCTCTGGGTTCAAGGAATACGAATATAAAATAGGCTCACAGGGGCAAATAAGTGCGACTCCACTTTTGGCTTATAGCGGTGCGCCGTATCAGGAGGGGGACAATGTTTTTTACCTTAGAGCTCGTGATAATGCCGGTAATGTTTCGCCTTGGCAGACCGCCGTGTTCTGTTCTACTGGATTAGCTCATCTTATTGATGGGCCAACCGTTGCTGCTGGTCCTTCGTCGATGACGGTTAGTTGGGTTTCAAGTAAGCAAACAACCGGCTTCGTCCGAGTTTACGATGGCAACACTTATGTCTCCGAACAAGGCCAAAACTCATACAATGCTAGTCATAGCGTAGTCGTCACAGGATTGAAGAGCGAGAAAGCTTATCGTTATCAGCTGGTTTGGACAGATTCAAACGGTAATTTGGGCGAGTCGAACTGGTATCAGACAGCGACCTCAACGGCTCCGGCAGTAAAAAATCTAAGGGCTGAAATTATCTCGCCGTCACACGTGATTTTATCGTGGCAAACCACTTATCCCGCCACATGTACTCTGGAATATGCCGCGAGTGGGTTTGGGGAGCCGATTACTGTAAGTGGCAATAATACCGATTTTACATACGATCTAAATGGTTTAAGTGGGGGGACAGCCTATCAATATAGGATAAAAGCGACATCCGAGGATGGCACAGAGTTTATCGGTCAAGACATATTCAATACTCCTCCGTCGCCGATCATCTCTGGCATGCAATTCCAGCCAATTACCGATCAAGCTCAGTCTGGCATGAAGGTTAGTTGGATTACTAACGTTGAGACTACCTCAAGCTTATTCTACGGACCAAAGGGCGAAACCAAAAAAGAAGTTGCTACTACCGATAAGGTAAAAAATCACGAAGTCTCTCTTAGCGGTCTTTCCGATTCCACCTCCTACGAAGTCCAAGCATATGGAACGGATCAATATGGCAATATCGCTACGGGTGAGATCAACACCTTCACTACCCCTCTTGATACTAGGGCGCCGTCTATCTCTAACGTTACAATAGAAACGTCTAATGTCGGATCAGGCCAACAAGACAAAGCTCAAATAGCTGTCTCTTGGACCACTGACGAACCCGCTACCAGTATGGTTGAATACGGCGAGGGACTTTCTGGCGATCAATATTCCAACAAATCGACCGAGGATAAAGCTTATGCCACTCAACACCTAGTTATCATTTCCGATCTCGTTCCTTCGCTGCCTTATCACCTCAAAGTAGTATCTTCTGATAAAGCTAACAATATCGCTCAATCAGATGACTCGACTGCTATTCCGGGAGAAGTTCAAAAATCGATCCTACAAATCATCCTAAACGCTTTACAGAACAGCTTCGGTTGGTTGGGGGCCATAATGGGGAGTCGGTAAGGATTGAAAACCTTTATACGTAGTATTATTAACACCTAAGTGGAGGGGTTTTGGAAAAAAAGACACAGATCGCTAGAAAACCTATTATTCAGGTCAGCGGCGTCAAGAAAAGCTTTAAGGTTGGGCAAAATAAGGTAAAGGCTCTCAAGGGGGTCGATTTAGATGTCAACAAAGGCGATTTTGTTGTCGTTTTTGGTCCTTCGGGCTGCGGCAAAACAACTCTATTAAATATTATTGCTGGCCTTGATACTCCAAGCTCAGGAGAAATGAAAATTGGGATCAGAGACTTAGCCAAAATGGACGAAGACGCCAGAGCTGTGTTTCGATCAAAAATAATTGGGATGGTCCACCAGATGTCCTATTGGGTTAAATCGCTAACGACTCTGGAAAACGTTGCTTTACCACTCATTATTGAAGGCAAAAAGACAAAGCGTGCCCTAGAGAAGGCACAGGAGGCATTAGATGATCTTTCGGTTGGAGAACTTGGCGGGCAGTTGCCAACCCAGCTTTCAGGAGGTCAGCAGCAGAAAGTGCAGTTAGCACGGGCGCTAGTGACCAATCCACCCATTATCCTGGCAGACGAGCCAACTGGTAACCTTGACAGTACTTCAGCCGACGAAATGATGGGGCTCTTCGACTATCTAAACAAAGAGCACAAGAGAACTATTATTATGGTTACCCATAACCAGTCATACTGGGACTCTGGAACCCGCAGAATTGAAATGCATGACGGTATAATCGTTCGGGAGGCAACCCATGGATAGACGTTTTCTAATAAGATTAGCCTTCAAAAACCTAATGCTTCACAAGCTTAGGACTATCTTGACGTTGTCTGGTGTGGTTATCGGCATTTCGGCAATAGTCTTTTTAGTAGCCTTCGCGTTTGGGCTTGAAAGATTGGTGACACAGCAGGTTACCCAAGGCAACGCTTTTAAGCTTATAGATGTCGGAACGGGTAATTCGCAGGTGGTGCGCCTCGACGATGAATCAATCAATAAAATTAAACAAATTCCAAACGTAAAAAGTGTTGAATATATAATTAATGCAGGGGCCAAAGCCAAAAATGCGGACAAAACGGCCGATGCAGCTTTGTATGGGACAAGTGATGCCTATATGGAGTGGTCTGGGCAAAGGACTCGCTGGGGAAGCGGACTAAAATCCGACACTGCCTTGGTGCAACCAGCAGTTGTTAATTCATCATATGTCGAATTTCTAGGCGGTGGCGACGGCGCTTCTTATGTTGGTAAGGAAATTACCATGGATATTCTGATAACTAGGGAGTCGACGGCTGACAATAAAAGTAAGGTGTTAGAGAATCAGAAATTTGTCATTATGGGCGTTATGAAAGATACCAATGGCCCCAGTGCCTATATCAGTTCTGTGTTCTTGCAGCAAAATGGTGCGCTTAGGTATTCGCAGGCCAAGGCAGAGCTTACCGATCAGTCTAAGGTTGACGAGACGAGACGCCAAGCAGAGAACCTTGGTTTAAAGACTTCCTATGTTGGCGATACCGTTAATCAAATTACACAAGTTTTTAACATTTTCAAAATAATTTTGGGTGGGTTTGGACTGGTTGCGTTGGTGGTGGCATCACTTGGTATGTTTAACACACTGACGATTTCCCTCCTGGAAAGGATGAAAGAAATTTCGCTTATGAAAATGCTCGGAATGCGACGTAAGGACGTGCGCGACTTATTTATTACAGAGGCGGTTATCATTGGAATGATTGGTGGAGTAACTGGTGTTTTTATCGGGTTTGTTTTGCAGGAAATTATTAATACATCCTTGAATCGTTACGCGTTATCGGCGGGCGGCGATCCTGTTTCGATATTTTATCTTCCTATCTGGTTTATTATTGCAATGTTATTATTTTCATTTTGTGTTGGAATCTTGACTGGCATCTATCCGTCTTATCGCGCCAGCCGCGTCAATCCGCTCGACGTTGTTAGATTCGAATAAATATAGTTAGCCTAGATGTCTAACTGTTCATAAAACTTAGGGGCTTTGAATATGAGTACAATTTCATCGAAGCTGTGGAAAGGTAAAACGCCAAAAAAACCGCTTGGAAAAATTATTAGAGCGGCAACTGTTGCGTTTATTCTTATTGTAATTATTGGAGTGCTTTTTGGCGGTGGGTATTGGTCTGGAAAGCGTATTGCGGATAATTCGTGGTCCAGGAAATATGATGAGCAGCAAAAAGCAAATCAGTCTAAGGTTTTCAAAGACTTATATCCTGCACTGGAGGAAGGGACTACACCGACAGAATATACTGGCTGGGTGGATTATGTTTGGACGGGAGTAAACCTTAAGCTTAGCCATCCATCTACTTGGGAAGTAAAGATTGTTTCGGCCAACCAGATTGATCTAATAACTCCTGATGAAAAATATTCTCTTAAAATTGCATACGGCAAAAATCAGGATAGCTTGGATTTATCACTGCCCGAAGGTTCAATTTTGCAGAAGGTGGGGCAGCTGGAAATACTGGGAACGGCGGTTGAAAAAGACAGCATGCTTGTCGATGGGGTCTCGAGGGCTTACGCCTATCCAAAAGCGCCAACAGAGATTAATAATGGCCAGTTTTTTTGGTCCACATTCTCTGCTTTAGAGCCAACTGACAACACAAATATTGAAGAGTTAGATTATCGTTCTGTCGGGGAGAAGATTCTACGCTCAATCGCGAGTTCAGACTAATCCTTAGCGTCTTTGGTGGCGATTGTAACCAAATGCTCTACTAGCTTATCAAAATCGTATCCGGCGGCCTTAGCGGCCTTAGGAAAGAGACTCTCTTTGGTCATGCCGGGCAGGGTGTTTAGCTCTAGCACATATATTTCATTATTGTGATCAATCATCATATCGACGCGCGAAAGATGGCGGCAGTAAAGAACCTCATGAACCTTAAGGGCAATCTCTTGGGCCTTTTTTGCCAACTGTTCAGGGATTTGCGCCGGAACAATTTCTTGGGTTGACCCGTCATATTTGGCCTGCAGGTCAAAGAAACGATTTTTAGGAATGATTTCGATGACTGGTAGGGCCTGTGGTTGCCCAGCATTATCCTCTAGGATTGCAACAGTGATTTCTTTCCCTTTAATATATTGTTCGACTAGAACAGCTTCGTCGAAGCTGAAGGCATTTTTTAGACCGATTTGCAGGTCGGCTTCGTTCTCGCAGATGGCGATTCCGTGGCTTGATCCTTCAGCAACAGGCTTTACGATAACTGGAAAACTAAGGGTAACTTTGTCTGTTGGGTCTTTGAGTATTTGATATTCAGGTGTTTTTATTTGCGCTGCCTGGAAAATTTCTTTGCTAAAGCGCTTGTCTAGAGCGACAGCACTTGAGGCGGCGCGGCTACCGAGGTAAGGCATTTTGATTTGCTCAAGCAAGTCTTGCAAACCTCCGCCTTCGCCAAAACCACCATGCATACCGATTACCACCATTGAAAAGTGTCTGGCGATGTCCTCAAGAGGTAAGTCAACGACTTGGGGAATTTTGGCAGGGTCTTTTTCAACACGATCTAACTCTGGTGTTTGGAGAATTCTACCGGTTCCAATATCAATAACAGCCGATGGATAACCATTTCGCTCGAGTGCGTAAGCTATTTCGCGGCCGGTTTCAATTGAAACTGGTCTTTCGGAGGAACGTCCGCCAAAAGCAACTAGAATTCTCGGTTTTTCGGGATCAAATTTTATCATTAGATTAGGACTTTGTGTTTTATTTGGTCAAGATCGATAAATTCGTCAGCTTCTTCTAGAAGGCGAGACGAAGATGTTTTTCTAAACGCAATCATTTCAGCGCGACATCCAAGTGATTTAACGTGCTCAAATAGATCCTTAAAGTCGCCATCGCCTGAAACAAGAACGATTACATCGACTTTTGGGGCGATGCGCATGACGTCCATGGCAATTCCCACGTCCCAGTCGCCTTTTTTGGCACCACCTAAAAATATCTGAAGGTCCTTGGCTTTGACTTCATAGCCTTGCTTGTGGATCGCCTCAAAAAAGTTTGCTTCTTGTTCAACATCAGCCTTAATCACGTAGGCTATGGCACGAACTAATTTTCGATCGCCTATTGCTAGGCGTAAAATTTCACCAAAATTTACTTTTTTCTTATATAAATTCTTGGCCGAGTAGTACATATTCTGTACGTCTACAAATACTCCGACTCTTTGTGCAGAGTGTATATTCATAAAAAACTCCTTTTTAAATTACATTATCGACCTAACGCAAATTATAGCACATATCAGGCTAAAAGTCCAGTTAGAGGGCCTATTTTGTCTTCTTTTTATTAGATTTTTTTCTGATAAGAAGATACGCAACTAAGGCCGCAATTAAGGTAAATCCAACGGCGATATAACGGATCCTTAGGTCGGCCTGGCTATAGCTTAAAACTTTGATTTCAACGTCTTGGGTTTCCTGGGTGCCATCTGGGTTGTAAGCCACAACTTGGGCCTTATAAGTCCCTGGTTCTTTATTTAATTCGATCTTCCACAAACCGTTGCTATCGGCGGTAGTCTCGATTATCTCGTTATCGATTGTGACTTTGATAACTGCGCCAGGTAGCGCTTTACCCTGAAGCACGACAACCTGGTCCCTATAGGTAACGGCAGGAATTTCGACGAGCTTGTTGGTTTGCGCCGAGGCGACCGAGGATGTCATGTCGGGACTCCCGGTCGCGACATCAATCGGGCTGGCGGTTGGGCTAGCAGCTGGTAGGGTGGGGTCATCGGAGGAACTATTATCAATCACGACTTCGCCGCTGCTCGTTGAAGAAGATGCGGGTGAAGGGCTTGGCGTGGGGGTTGGAGTGGTTGGAAATGTCCAGTTGAGGTTATTTCCTGCGTCCGTATTGGTTCCGTTGGTGGCAATTATGGTTTTATTTGAAGCGTTTGAATCCCTAACGGATACATATGAGACTGTCGGATTGGTTTGGCTGACGTAGAAATTCCACCTCGTCCCTGTATTGGAGGATTGCAGAGTTACCAAGCTGCCGATTTGACCAGAGATGTTTATGGCGGTTATCCGATAGGTCAAACCAGCTTTGAACTTTAGGGTTGATCCACCGACAGTGTCCTTGAAGGTTCCGCTCGTTCTGAATGCGTCGTTTAAAGTATAGGTTTTGGCAGAACCGATCTCGAAATTATAAAAAGTTTGGTCGTTTGCGGTAATGCTAGGAGTATCATTGCCCTGAGCCCGCCAGATGAAGCTTGAGCTATTGCCCTCAAAGGTACAATCGGTTAGGTCGATATTACCGTCAACGGTCCAATTTCCTGATCCTGCCATTATCCTTTGGCCGTAGCCTGCGCCAGAGGAAATTAGATTACCAGTGATTGAAATATTGGGGTTATTGGACGCCGCGTCGAGAGTAATGGGTGAAACGTCGGAAATAATATTCAAGTTTCCGCCGATTACATAATCACCGGCTGTGAAAATCACTTTACGGGTGTCTGCGATGGTTACGCCGGTTTTGATGGTTAAGTTATTGAATATGGCTGAAGGAGCATCAAGAATGATGGAGGCGCCAGTAGCGTCTAGGGTTATGTTAGAGGTTGCGCCGTTAAATACGCCACCAGAAACAGTAAAATTTCCCAAACAGGCGAAGGTGCGATTTCCCAAATTTACGGTTCCGGCTGTTTGAGTAAAAGTGCCACCAATAGCTACATCTCCGTCAGGAGTAAAAGATCCGTTTCCGCTAATAATAATATTGTAATAAGCATTCCCAAACGGGAGAGCAGAATATGTGCCGACACCTGTGTATTCGACTGTGCCATGAGTCGTATCCTTGGTGGTAATGGCAGTCGTTTCGCCTCCGGTCATCTTTAAGATCCCCAGGTTAGAAAGTGTGCCTGCCGATAGCGGTTGGTTATTGGTGTCCATTGTTGTTGAGGCCGAAACTGTTAATGTGCCGTCGACGTCGAGTCCGTGGTCGATCAGCTGCAATGTCCCCCCACCGGATTTAGTCAGAATTTGGAGATCGTGAGCTGTGCTTGTTCCGCCCATATCTAAGGTTTCAGTTCCGGAGGCAGCGTTGAAGGTAACGACACCGGTTGAGGTTACGGTTGCGCCAGTATCGACTAAAGCAGAACCGCTAAAATTCATTGCCTTGTCGGAAGAATTCAAGGTTCCAGTTCCAGCGACTCGCAGATCGTGTGCTGTAATTATTCCTCCCGGCGTATAGGTTTTGGCTGTGGCAACGTAGGCCTGGTAGCCAGCGTTGAAGGTTGCGTTTGTTCCATCCGAAGAGAACATAAAGTCATCATCGACTTGGGTAGCGGCGGTTGCGAGGTTAGCATTTGATATGGGGCCAGCACTGGCGTGAGATAGCACTATCTTGTCGGTATACATCTCGATTGCAGTAATAGCGGTGGAGGCATCCAGGGCTAGAGTGACATAGTTAGCGTGCAGATCGGTTTCGCCATCTACAAAAAGAGCAATCGGATAACCAGCGCCAACGGTTACGTCAGAGAATGAAAAAGCTCCTCCAGCAGTTGTTTCAATAGTTGTTTTTGGGCCACCATTAACCGAGAGCCCGACCGTTTTATCGGCGCCGATATTAGTTGATTTATCCTCGGCCGTATATACGTTACCGGAAATTGTAACACCACCATCGTTCCATCTGGCGACGCGGTTAGCGGCATTGCCGCCGGCCGTTGTAAAAGTACCCCCGGCCACGATATCGGCGCCGTAGGGCATCAGGGTGTTTACATAAACCGTATTATCTCCTGCGATACCGGTTCCGACTGCTTCCCAGCTGGCCCCATCATATCGTCCGACATGGCCAGTATTGGCGATTACCCCGAGAGCGGTAAAGCGTCCGCCAATATACAGTTTGTTATTGTATACTGCCATGGACGTGACGCCATGATTTGGGCTGGCTCCAGTCTCCTCCCAGGTCGAACCATTCAGTTTAGACAGCAAGACTGTTGCCGTCTTGCTGGAGCAAGAATTATTTAGACAGGCGTTATTAAAATAACCGCCGGCATATAGCTGGCTATTGTAGACTTCCAGGGAAAGCACGGCATTATCGAAACCGTAACCGACCATTATCCAAGTTGAACCATTCCATTTGGCTAATCTATTGCCTGTTCCGCCACCATTTAACCCTGTAAACCAGCCACCGGCATAAAGCTCCCCGTTAAAAACCGCCAGAGATGCGACTGTGTCCGTCGGGTAGTTTGTTCCGACATATTCCCAAGCAGAAGATGTCCCATTCCAAACACGCATACCCTTATCTTTTCCGGCGTATAGAACGCCGTTATAAACGCTAAGCGCGTAAATAGTGGTGTATGTTCCGAGTCCTGTGGAGGTATTAGTCCAACTAGCCCCATCCCACTTGGCCGTGCCAGAATCTCCACCGGCCCATAGATCGGTGCCGAAAACTGTTAATGCTCTAATTGCGCCAATATTTGGTACGCCAACCGTAGACCAAGAAGCGCCGTTCCATTTGCCGATTTTATTACCGGGCGACGTAAAATCTCCTGCGATATACAGTTCACTGCCATAAACAACGCTAGCGTTGACTGTTCCGTTAGCTCCAGCGGCGAGGGCGGACCACCCGCCAGCCGCTTGTGCTTTATTTGTTTTAGGATCGGGGGAGAAAGATAGAGTGCTTACCAATATAAAAATCGCAACAACGAACAAAAGAATGGGCGATTTTTTCCTCCTTATAAATTCCATTACTCACAGTATAGCAAAAAAACCTTACTTTACGGTAACGGTGGCCAAGACGGACGGATTATCTTCTAGGTGTAAGCCGTATGTCCCATGTTTAAGAAAGCGATAGGTGTAAGATTCGCCTTTGTAGATTGATGACGAGTAAAGATCGGGCAAAACATCGTGGGTGGGGTGAGGGTCGGAGGCGATTTGGTGGACTGCGTCGTCTGAATTTTTAATAATAAGTGTTTCCCCAGGTGGAATTGTGATTGAGGTTGGTTTAAAGCCGTTTTTGGTAATTTCGATTATACTTGTTGTCACAACGACCGCAGAGGATTCAGGGGAGGTCGTATCTCTTAACGATTGCACTTTTGGTGCGCTACAGCCAGAGAATACCAAGCATATCAGGGTAAGGCTCGATAATAGGAATTGTCTTCTATATTGCATTCTCACTTTTTAATTTTTTTATCTTTTCTTTTTTTCCCTGATTGTAGCCACCAGTCTTCCCGTCCGAGCGGATAACCCGGTGGCAGGGGATCTTGGGGTCGTGGTTACCATGTAAAATGTTACCGACCGCACGATAAGCCCCAGAATTACCAGCCCGGCGCGCCACCTCTTTGTATGTGAGGGTCTGACCTGATGGAATTCTTTCAACAACGCTAAGTACATTTTTGGTAAATCGAGTTTCCATATCCCAAATATATTCTATTTGGCTAGATATTCAACAATATCGTCAAATTATGGTCAGTTACTCATGTTTTTACATCTTGACATTAAAAGTGATTGGGTATAACTTGTATGAAAAGTAGGATGTTAGCGCTAAGCAGGGGCTATATTTCTTAAAAAGGAGATTAATCATACATAACCATCACGATAAAAAGTTTTTTGGGGTTGGAACGGTAGGCGAAAAGGGTCAGATCGTTATTCCCGCGGATGCCAGAGATCGGCTTAAAATTAAAACAGGCGATAAGTTTGTTTTTTTTGGAGTTGGTTCGATGCTTCATATGATAGAGGCCGATAAGCTAAATAGCTTTTTAGATCGTATGACCTCGTTTACCGCTAAAGTAGATGAGTTTAAGCGGTCTGTTCAGGAAAAGATCAACAAAGAGGACTAAATGACGCAGCCAATAATTCACGTTAAAAACGTTACCAAACGCTTCGGTAAGACAGTCGCACTGGACAATTTAAGTCTGGACGTGCAAGAGGGCACAATTCACGCTTTGCTTGGTCCCAATGGAGCAGGTAAAACGACATTGGTTCGTCTTTTGGCGACCTTGACCATGCCAACAAACGGAACAATGACTGTGGCCGGACTTGATGTTTGCACTCAAGGGGCCAAAGTGAGACACGAGATTGGCTTGGCTGGACAGTTTGCAGCGGTCGACGATTTTATGACTGGTCGCGAAACCCTAGAAATGGTTGGAGAGCTTTATCATATGGGAAAAAAGGAAATCAAAAAACGAGCCACTGAACTTTTAGAAAGGTTGAGTTTAACTGATGCGGCAGACCGAACAGCCAAAACCTATTCGGGCGGGATGCGCCGCCGTTTGGACGTTGGCGCCAGCTTAATGTACAGGCCAAGAGTAATATTTTTGGATGAGCCGACCACTGGCCTTGACCCGCGGACGCGTCTTGAGCTATGGGATATCATTCGCGGTTTAGCCCGTGATGGATCGACGATTTTGTTGACGACTCAATATCTTGAGGAAGCCGACGCTCTAGCAAACTACATTTCGGTGATTGATAAGGGAAGGGTTGTGGCACAAGGCACAGCTAAAGAGCTCAAGGAATCTCTTGGGCGCGACGTCGTCGAGGTCCATTTAAAAGACGACCAATGTGATAGAGGCCAAAAAGCGATTTCAACGGTCGACAAGGATTTGACAGTTGACGAAATAACCGGGGCTATCCGTCTGCCAGCTAAAGAAGGTGGCAAGACTTTATTTGCTGTCGCCAAGGCATTGCAAAAAGAGGGAATTGAGCCTGAGGAAATTTCCCTGCATAGGCCGAGTTTGGACGATGTTTTTTTGGCAGTAACCGGCAAGCAGACAAAAAAAGAGGATAAATAATAACTATGTTAACTTTTTTACACGACACTTTAGTGATTGCACGGCGAAATTTAACTAGATTGATCCGTACGCCCCAACTTTTGTTTTTTTCTAGCATCCAGCCGGTTCTATTCTTATTGCTCTTTAACTTTGTTTTTGGAGGAGCGGTTGCTAAGTCAACGAGCGATGCCGCCTATATCACTTTTCTTCTACCTGGGATTTTGGCCCAAACGGCACTTTTTGGCTCGGCGCAAACTGGTGTTGGAATGGCTGAAGATTTAGGCAAAGGGGTTGTCGATCGGTTTTTAAGTCTGCCGATCTCGCGTTCAGCAATCGTGGCCGGTCGGACATTGGCAGATGGCTGCCGCAATATTATGGTGGTTTTGATTATGATTGGGGCAGGAATGCTCCTTGGGTTTCGTTTTGAGATGGGGGTTTGGTACGCAATCGCCGCAATAGGGTTAACGGTGCTTTTTGGTTTTGCTTTTTCTTGGATCTCGCTCGCGATCGGACTGGCGGTTAAAGATTCAGAAACGGCACAGGTAGCGGGGTTCGTTTGGATTTTCCCGCTTGTTTTTGCCTCGTCTGTTTTTGTGCCGACCCAAACGATGCCACATTGGCTCCAGGTCTTTGCCGATAATCAGCCTGTGACCCAGGTTGTTAACGCAGTGCGTTATCTTTCGACAGGCACTGCCGATTCCATCGCAGTTTTGTATACGCTTTTGTGGGTTGTCGGGATCGTGGCAGTTTTTGCCCCAATTGCGACGAGATTATTTAGAAAAGCCGTTTAAGAAAGTCTTAGCCCTAGAACTATTTCGCGTTTTTGCCGTCTTTAAGACGGATGATCTTTTTGCAGGATTCTGCGACTTCCATATTGTGAGTAACGATGAGGAAAGTCTTGTTTTCTTCTCGGTTCAATTTTTTCAAAATATCCATTATTTCCAGCGAAGTCTTGGAGTCTAACTCGCCAGTTGGCTCATCGGCCAGGATCAAAGCTGGATCGTTCATCAGCGCTCGGGCAATAGCCACGCGCTGTTGCTGACCGCCCGAAAGCTCGTTTGGCTTATGTCCCATTCTTTCCTTCAGTCCTAATAGCTCTAAAAGTTCTTTGGCTCTGCTTTTTCGTTCACTTAACGTTTGCCCGCCATATTTACCAGCCAAAATTACGTTTTCATAGGCGGTTAAGGTTGGTATTAGGTTAAAACCTTGAAATATAAACCCAATTTTCTTGGCGCGCAAACGATAAGCCTGCTTCTCTTTTAATTTGCTCATATCAACGCCATCGATTTCAAGCTGGCCCTCGTCCGGCCGATCAAGAAGTCCCAATATATGCATTAGGGTTGATTTACCGCATCCTGAAGGGCCAATAATTGCTGAAAAATCACCCTCGCACACTTCGATGTCGACGCCACAAAGAGCGTGAACAATGTTTTTCTTTGACATGCGGTAGGATTTTTTTATGCCTGTAGCTTTAGCGACTATCTTTTGCATTATAACTCCCTTATCGCGTCAACGACTTTTAGCTTCGAGGCCCGAATCGCTGGAATTAACCCCGCGATAAGTCCGATTACAAAAGAAAAGGTAATAACTGCAATCATGAAATTTGTGTCGATCAAGAAGATCTCAGCGCCTTTGGAGGCCATTTTCTGATTCAAAACAACTGCGGTCAAAGTACCAAGACCAAGGCCAATTGCACCACCAATAAGGCCGATAACCCCAGCTTCGAGGGTGTATTCCCAGGCGATAGAACGTGGCGATGCGCCGATGGCTTTTTTTATGCCGATTTCTTTAGTCCTCTCCGAGATGGACATGACCATCGTATTAACGATTGAGAATAGCCCGACAATTAGGGCAAGCATAGCGCTTCCTAGGATAACAGCGTTCATGGTGGCCGAAGCTTTGTCGATTGTTTCACCCATTTTTTTGGGAGACAAGACCACTACCTCATCTTTGAATTGATCCTTGATCCTTGTTACTACCTGTTCGGGGTCGGCTCCATCTTTCCATGATACTGCTGCCATCGTCGAGACATCTTCGACTTTGAATGTTTTGGCTTGAATAATCTGACTTCTTGTTTCTGGTGAGAGTTTAGCTAGTTCCATATCCGAAATATTTGCTGCTTCAGATGACCTATCTCTAAGAGATTTTAGAAAAGGGTTTGATTCAATATACAACCCTCTGGCCACTGGTAACTTCATAAAAACATAGCTGTCTGGGCCGCTCATTGTTTTGTCTAAGATGCCAACAACCTTAAATTCTTTCCCCCTGATTATGACCTTATCGTTTAACTTCCACTGTTTATCCAAAGTCACGGTGCTTCCGATTGAGATATCGTTATCGGCGCTTTCCTTATCTATCAGCTTTCCTTCTTTCATCGCCAGAGTTTCCCAGTTTTTATTCTTGAAATTGGAGGTTGTATCAAAAGAATAAATAGTTGCAGGGGTGCTAATGTTCATAGAAATCGGCTCATCTGGATTTGGTTCGTCAACCGCTAAGCTAACAGACCCTTCGACGGCCTCGACACCTTCAACTTTGCCGATTTTGTTCAAAGTATCAATCGGCAACATTCCGCTCATTTGGCCGGTGGCAAAATCCGTTCCTTTGGGCATGATTGATATCTGGCCGGTAATGTACTTTTTGCCGCCATCAATCATTTTATTTAACTTTAGGGCCATCGAACCCATGACCGTGAAGGCAAAAATACCGATGACGATGCCGAAAATAGTCAGAAAGCTTCTGAATTTTCTCCGCCACATGTTACGAAATATTTCCATAGATTTAAAAGTTATTTTGCAAAATTAATGATAGCAAATTTCCCATTCCAATCAAGAGTTGTCGGAAAAATTACTTTATCAGCTTTCCGTCTTTAAGCCTGAAAGTAAGTTCGGAAGCGGCGGCGATTGATTCGTCGTGAGTGACGGCGATGATGGTTGTCTTTTCTTCTTTGGCGAGTTTTTTGAGTAAGTCGACGATAACTTTGCCGGTTTGTGAGTCTAGGTTGCCTGTCGGCTCATCTGCTAAGATCAGTCTTGGCTTGTTTGCCAGGGCTCTGGCGATAGCGACACGTTGCCCCTCGCCTCCAGATAAACGGGCTGGACGGCGCCCGGCCTTTTGGTCGTCTAGGCCTACAATTTTAAGAAGTTCTAAGGCTCGTTTTTTCTGCTTATCCGTTTTGAGCCCTGCAAATTCCATTGGTAGCATCACATTTTCTAGAGCGGTTAAGTTTGGCACCAAGTTATAGGATTGAAAAACAAAACCAATAGAATCACGTCGATAGCTGATAAGGTGACGGTCTCCCATTTTTGTAATATCTTTGTCGTCAACGGTGATTTGTCCTTGAGTCGGTTTGTCGAGGGCTCCTAAAAGGGCTAAAAGCGTAGACTTGCCTGAGCCCGACTTCCCTATGATTGTGGCAAAGGTGCCTTCTGGGACAGACAGGCTAATGTCGTTGACTGCCTTGACCGTCGTGTCACCAGAAACGAATTGCTTTGAGATATTTTTGACTTTTAACATTTGTTCTCCTTTATTCTGACCTTAATACTTCGGCTGGCCTGACCTTGGATATAACAAAAGCAGGAATAGCTGAGCCGATGATGGCAATAAGAATTGCCACGCCTAAGCCGTAAAGAATGATGTCGACGCCAACATTCGCAGAAAGGTTTTGTAATGTACCTTGAGCGCCAGCCGCTACGCCTGCGCCCATTCTCATCATCATTGAATGTCCGCCAGCGCCAGGAGTTGGTACTGAAGAGTTATTTGAGACTAAGACATTTAGGATGGGGTTACTTAAAATGGCGCCGAGGATGATACCGACCGCACTTCCAAGGAGGGTCAAAACGAGGGCTTCTGAAGAAAATTGAGTAACGATACCTGCGTTTGAAGAACCGATGGCTTTTAGTACGCCAATTTCCCGACGGCGTTCACGAACGATCATTGTCATGGTCAAAAATAAGATGACCGCGCCGGCAATGAGCGATCCAATCAGAGAATATAAAGATATCGTTTTAATGTTTTCAAGAGGCTCGATTGCTTGATTTGAGGTATCTTGACTTGAGGTAACGTCTGCCTTGTCGCCGAGAGCTTTTTCTATATTGGCCGTAACATCGCTCATTTTATCGATTGATGAAACTTGAACAACCACGCTGTTAATTTGGTCGTTTTGACCCGAGAGTTTCTGCAGAGTTTTCAGTGGCATAAAAGCTTGGGCGTTCGAGAATTCAGTTCCGGCATCGAAAACTCCGACGACCTTGATATCCTGACCATAAGCCTGAAAGGTAGAGCTAACCGAGAGATTATTTTTTGTCGCTAGTGATGATCCAATTAGAGCAACATTATCTTCTGTCGTTGCGTCGAATTTCTCGCCAGAGGTTATATCTAATTTACTGACATTTAAGCTTGACAAAACTGAAAGGTCATCGGTCGCACTTACCATAACTGGCATAACGAAGGCGTGATTGGTTGTCTGATTGGTAGCGCCAGATTGCATCCGCTGTCTTTGTCCAAAATTACCAGCTTCGGTTGGGGCTTGCAGATTAGTTTTATCAGTCGCCAAATGATCCATCAATGTCTTAGCGGTTTTAGTGACTGCTTCAATTTGCGAAATCTTTGAAACATCGTCGCTGTTTAGGAGGCTGCCGCCACCTTCAAATCCGCGAATACCGGCCGGTGCGACGGTAATAAAATTGCCGATATTGTTTTTGACCGATTCGATCTTGTTTTGCACGGCCCGATAACTCATAAGCATTACCAGTGCCATTCCAATTGCAATAGAAAGGATAAGAACGATTGAAAAAGACCTTAAGTTGTTTCGAAATGCGTTTTTGATACCACGCGTTATTGTTCCCATAATTTTAACCTCCCGTTTTGTTTAGTTGATGATTAAGACAAAGCGGTCGGCGAGGGGGACGCCGACCACTTATTGTCTGGTTATCTATCCCGTTAAATGCGTTTTTGTAACCATTTAACTGGGTTGAACCCGAATTGATGTTGCTACCAGCTCTCCAGCACTGTTTGACGTACCTTTGACAACTATTTTGTCATCAACCTTAAGGTCTGTTTTGGCAGCTATTTCCCCATTCCTTATGATTGAGGTATCTGCGGTAATATTAACGATTTGATCTTTACTAGAGGTTTTAACTGTCAGCCTGTCGCCAGAAATCGCACTTATAGTTACCGAAGTACTCCCAGTATGGAGTGGACAGCCTTCTGAGCCGATTGGCGCATTCACTTGGGCGAGATTCTTTCCTCTTTCGCGTCCCGCTCCTAATCTTTCGAATTGACCAAAGTTATTTTTTGCCCGATGGTTAAAAAATACTCCTTTTGAAACTGCACCTAGGGCTCCTAAAACCAAAACAATCCCTATTATGATTAAAGCTATCCTGCCAGTGTGCATGTTGTTGGAACAACACCCGTTTTCTGATTTCTTTTCCCCACCCGTGTTTGTTTTTTCTACTCCCTTTATTTCTTTTGTTTCGTCTGCCATTTTTCCCTTTCGTTTTTTTACTTTAATCAAATTCTATAACGCTAAGCTGAGAGAAAGCTTAAAACAATCACAACTGGTAAGGCCGAAATTGTTCAAACAGTAAAAAATAGATTAAAATCTAAATATGATAAGGAAGGCGATCTCAAAAATTCGTTTGTTGTTTGTCCCAAAGCATAGGCTGATTTTGCTCTTATCGATATTTGTAATTTTATTTGTGGGTGTTGGCATTATCTATTTACGTGCTAATCGCCCGCAGGTTAGCGCTGATATTACCAATGTAAATACTCCGGTGCCTATCGGGCAGGGCCAAGTACCAGTTGCAAAAGCTGCAGTCAAAAAGGCAATAAAGGAAGAGCCGCCAAAATATGCTACTGGCGGGAACACTTCGACGGTCGAAAACGCTGATGGCTCGAAAACTACAACTGTTGCTGACGGTTCGGTTGATTCTGCAAATACTGCGCAGGCGGCTTCCGCTGGTTCGTCCGGATCGTCGCCGACGTCTATTCACTATGTTGACGAAACGGGCCAAAACGCCGCTTTGGGTTCCACTCTCACAAGCTATATTGCTAGCAATTTACTCTACGGCTCTGAAGTCCCAGCACTTTACGCCATAATTTTAGAAAATGCGGGCGCCACGGGTTGGACTGGATTATACTCCGCTTCATATACCCAGGATCCAAGCGGACGCATTACCTCGGCCTGGGGCTATATCACTCTAAATACTTACTATTACAAAGACTCTCCTTATTTTGTGGATTATATGAAGTTGGTTTTGTCGCACGAATATGGCCATCATTATACGATGTATCACAAGTGGATGGCCTATCAGTCGCCCTTTGGCGAGCGTTTTCCAGATAGCTATTACAGTGTTCGACCGCTTACCAAATCGACCACGGCAGCCGATTATTCACTTGGCTGGGCCAATTGCGATGCGGAGATAATTGCCGAAGACTATTCTTATATTTATTCAGGATATGGTTATCACGCTATGGGTGGCACATACGGTTATCCGTCTGGCGGGACAAGGACATGGCTGCAAAGCGAGCCTTCTGGCACATCTAGGGTTGCCGCTCCAGAAGCGAGCACAGTCGCTCCCCAGAACTCTCCAGTAGCCAGCGTAGTAGCCAGTCCAAGCGTCGTGCCTAGTGTTGCGCCTAGCGCGGTGGCGAGTCCTGTGGCCGACACAGAAAATCCAGTTGTGACTATTACTGCCCCGTCAACCAATCCGTATTCTTGGACAAGTGGCAATCTCCAAGTTTCAGCCACAGCAAGCGATAACGTGGCAGTTTTAAAAATTGATTTTTTTGTAAACGATCAGCTGGCAGCAACCCAAGAGGGTTCTAGTATTAGCAGGATTTGGTCTCAAAGTGGTACTCCTATAGGTTCGTATACCCTCAAGGCCAAGGCATATGATACTTCAGGTAATGTCGCCGAGGTCTCAATTACAGTCAATAAGACTTTCTAGCGTTATACCAAAAACAGCCCAAGGATGGGGAGCGGGCTGTTTTGGTATGCGCAAGCGGATGTTGGTTATGCTGGGGGAAACATCTTCCTCACCGCTTTTTCTTAGAACTTACTAACCTAATATATAACACTAAGCTTAAAAACCGCTTAGAGTTTTAGGCCAGAGGAAGCTTGACTGTAAAAATAGTGCCTTTGCCAACTTTGCTTTCGGCAGATATCGAGCCATTGTGTAATTCTACTATTTGTTTTGCAATCGCAAGGCCGAGTCCGTAGCCTGCGATTTTATCTTTAGTCCTAGATGTGTCGGCACGGTAGAATCGATCGAAAATATGAGGTAAATCTTTTTTGCTGATGCCGATGCCTTCGTCGCGAATTGTGATTTCGCAGTGGCGCATTTCCTTTTTGGTAGAAATAAATATCTTCGA
>Ga0247841_10004780_pt1 | contig 22777 bp, 24 predicted proteins | sample LaCruzMarch2015__2_FD_192410 | JGI IMG/M metagenome (GOLD analysis project Ga0247841, IMG submission 192410) | Freshwater microbial communities from meromictic Lake La Cruz, Castile-La Mancha, Spain - LaCruzMarch2015_18m | ecosystem: Environmental > Aquatic > Freshwater > Lake | place: Spain... | reverse complement strand
ACACCCTGAGATCCAGTAGCTCCTACTGCACCATCAACACCGGTTACACCCTGAGATCCAGTAGCTCCTACTGCACCATCAACACCGGTTACACCCTGAGCACCGGTAGCTCCTACAGCACCTTCTACACCAGTTAAGCCTTGGGCACCAGTTTCTCCCAGAGAACCTGTAGCCCCAATTGATCCCCCAACACCAGTTGCGCCCTGAAGCCCTGTAGCCCCTTGAAGACCAGTTTCTCCTTGAATACCAATACCTGTAGCGCCACTTGCAGTTGAAAGACCCTTAACACCTACGTATCGGTACCCAGATATCTTGAATGGCTTAGCAAAAGCGCCAGTAGAACCATTAAATGTAAGAATACCTGTCTGGTAATCGAATATCCAGCCTGATACGTCTGTAGGGAAAATCTCGGAGTTAGTATTATCATACAAATGTATTTTGTATAGATCACCGTACTTGTCACTTATCCAATCTCTTAATCTACTACCAGAAAGTGCAAAATAACATTGTTGATTTGCTACAGATGTATCTTCTGTTAATACAAAATGAGTGAATTGCGCAGCCACTCCTGCGGATACTGCTACTGAGGGATCAGACGAGACATTCTCAGCCCAAATTTCACTATTATGGATGTTAATAGTGTTGTCTCCAAATTCCTCATAAAACGCTTTGGTATTTGAAGTATCCCTCTTGTTTATTAGACTTTTAAAAGATTTATCATCTTTAGACCATGCCACGATAACCTCCCAATTTTAAATTTATGCAATGACTTTCATCGATGCTTTACTATTTAGGATATTCTCCATAATTACATACAATTAAAAACAGAAAGATATCCGTGTTATATACCTAATAACACAAACAGATTTTGTTTAAGTAGTATGCCTTTTTAAGAATAATTAATAGAGTATTAGGCTTATACTCTATATATAAACTTGGTATTGTCAATAGGGGAGGGAAAAAGAGGCTGATTTAATTGGCTGCTTCTGTAGGGCGTCTTAACTAACTGTGGTTGCCTAAAATTATTTAGATTTATAGCACTCTACAATCTTCTTACATAATTCTTCAACGGTCGGGAGATAATCACACCAAGAACCTTCCTTGGTCTCTGCTGTAGCCCCACCTTCAATCCATGTTGTAGGACGCTGATCACAATCATCTAATGTTAATTTTTTATACAGGCCTACAGCTTTATGGTAATTACTAATCTTTCCATCTGGACCCTTCCTAAAAGGTAAGATATGGTCCGGATGCTTACACGTTGGAATAACCACCACCCAATTATCAAAAGCGCCTGCTATATGTATAGGGGCAGAATCATTGGAGATTAAAACTGGCGATCTTGAAATAGCAGCTATAAGAGTTCCGATTGTCGTCCTGTCTATAAGATTTATAGAGTTGCTAGGAAGATCCAATTGAAAAGCCCCTCTATTACTGTGATCATCAGTACCAATTAGGCACACTGGTATTTCCTTTGATATAGTATCCACGACTTCCTGCCAGTATTCAATAGGAAAAGTCTTTGAATCCCAATGTCTACCAGGATGTATTATCACAGCTTTCTTAAGATCAAACCCGTTAAGTACACTATCCAGTTCAAGATTGTCTTCCTCAGTCACCGCCAACTTTATTATCTTATCAGGTAACGGAAGGACTCTCTGTAAGGTAGATATGGCACAGTAATCTACAGTATGACACATAAGATTGGAAACCACAGAGTATGTCACGGTTGTAGGGTCAGGAAATGTCCTCATTTCATAAAATGGGGCATAGTTTGATGAAACAAACCCTTTATGCTCGTGAATATCAAAATAATCTAAATGCTTGAACAGGCGGGGCCAGTGGGTTGTTATTATTATATCTGCAGAATCTTTATACAATTTATGTAAATACCTTAAGGTAGGTTCGGCATCTACTTGATCCCCCATGCCCCCTGTGCGCCAGTTTCACCGATGAGACCAATAATTCCTTGAGAGCCTGTTACTCCCTGTGCACCGGTTTCTCCTACATTCCCGATAATTCCTTGAGAACCAGTTTCACCTATAAGCCCTGTTGCCCCCTGGGAGCCTGTCTCACCCATTAGCCCAGTTACACCGTGCCCACCGGTTTCTCCGAAGGGGCCTGTAGTCCCTTGTGCCCCTGTTTCACCTATAAGGCCCATGATGCCTTCAGCCCCAGTTACTCCCCTGATTCCTGTAGCACCCTGTACCCCGGTATTTCCCTGTATTCCATCTCCCCCAGTAACACTCGCTATAGCTAACTTATCAGCTATCCTTCTTAAGTCATTATTATAGGCACTCTCTGCCGTTCCTCCTGCGATATTAGGGTATACGTCCTTAGACGGAACTAACCCAAAGTTTAGTTTAGGAGTATTTTCACATATGATAGCGTAGGAACCATTAGTAGGTAAATCTGTATAAGACCCGTCTTCATCCCATTCAATTATAGCAGATAAATGTAACCCATCCCTGCTTATTACCTGCTTTACTTTATACCTATGAGACACCCCTGGCACTGGTGATGCAGATACCTCATCTGTAGCAGGGATATACATAATAAAATCAGGTGCAAGATCATAAGACCCATTACCTGTCGCATCCGCCTGATTATCATAGACAGCATCAGAAAATGAGTATTCCCCAGGAGTGCCTGTAGGGGTATAATCAGAAACAAATAAGGTGCCCTGCACTATTCTAGCCATTTAAAGGTATCTCCAATATATTAAAAATGAAGGCAGATTATTCTGGATGAGTCTGTCCCTAAAGCCCCAAATGTAAAAAAACCATAACCAGATAGTCCATTATTAACCACCATAGTTGCAGCAATAGCTGATAATGAATCGGAATCCATACGAATGTTAAAATCTGGTACGTAACAATCCCCTAAAGAGCTATTTGCACCAGAGCCATTAACAGCACTCTCAGGCACAGTAAGTGTGTACGTGGTCCCAGATCTCACGCCAGTTCTTATTCTCAAAGAGATAAGTTGACAATCGGCGTGTATCCCAGAGGGGGCTTGTAAAACACCCCCAGTACTCGGTTCCCCTACATGGTAGTATGTAAAACCAAGACTGTATGCTCCTGACGTACCAGATGCCCCACCCGTATCACTTGTTATAATTGTAAAGGAATTGGCGTCCATAGCAGTTACTAACCCGACTTGATAGTCAACATTGGTGTCTCGCACTATAACACAATTACCTAAGGCATGCCCATGACTTGTAGTATAAATTGTCAGAAGTGTTTCAAACCTACTCCAAGAAAGCCCAACAAACACTGTAGAACTAGATACTGCCCAAACCTCTTCACCAGAAGTGCTAACCATAGCATATCTGCTTAGGTTATTATAGAGGGTCACATTAGAAACTGAACCAGATAACCCTGTGGCTCCCACAACCCCCTGTATTCCTGTGTTGCCTTGAGGACCTGTAGCTCCAAAAGCACCGGTTACACCTATGAGACCGGTTACACCTATGAGACCTGTTACACCTAATCCTTGAATACCTGTCAACCCCTGCCAACCAGTAGGGCCCGGCAAACCTGTGTCTCCCCTTGGACCACCAAATGCACCGGTTATACCTATAAGACCGGTTACACCTATGAGACCTGTTACACCTACTCCCTGAATACCTGTCAATCCTTGCCAACCAGTAGGGCCCGGCAACCCAGTGTCTCCCATTGGACCACCAAATGCACCAGTTACACCTATAAGACCGGTTACACCTATGAGACCGGTTACACCTACTCCCTGAATACCTGTCAACCCCTGCCAACCAGTAGGACCCGGCAACCCAGTGTTCCCTCTAAAACCGGTCACACCTATATACCCTTGAATTCCAGTAAGACCCTGTATTCCTGTTGGTCCAGAAAGTCCGGTGTCTCCTTGAGGACCACCAAAAGCACCAGTTACACCAACAAGTCCGGTTACACCTATGAGACCTGTCAAACCTAATCCCTGGAGACCTGTCAACCCTTGCCAGCCTGTAGGACCTGGCAACCCAGTGTCTCCTCTTGGACCACCAAATGCACCTGTAGGGCCCTGTGTACCATCAATACCAGTTGGGCCTTGTAAACCAAATGCACCTGTAGCTCCGACACCAATACTCACTGGATATTCTAACTGCGAGGAACAGACGCCCACTGTAGAGATATTAGGGGTACCTACTAACTTCACAAGTTTTATGTGGATATAATCATGCCCAGCGATGTAATCTTTATCGAGTGTAAAGAGAGATTCAACAAAATCGAATTGAGCGGGAGTTGCTATTGTATGTGTAATAGTGTCTGTCTGGTATGTCCCAAGAGAACCTATATTATCAGTCTTATCAAATCCGATATAAGAAATACGATAGATCAGTTGAGATCCCATAACTAAAGGAATACTCAAAATACTCCCAAGACGTAATCTTAGATCACTACCCTGATTCCACTCACTTGGAACCACTATGGTAGTATGTATCTCCTCCGAAATTGCACTATCGAATCTTAAGACAGGAATACCAGAATAGACATCAGAGTCTATGTTAAAAACTTTCCAGTCTTCCATCGGAAGCGTTCTTACAAAGGTATCGTACCCCAAAAGACCAGGACCAGTAGCCCCTACTAGACCCTCAAGTCCTGTGAAACCTCTAGGACCAGCAACTCCCGGAGGACCGCCAAATGCCCCTGTTGGACCCTGAATACCTTGAACACTCCTACCCGTAATCCCTTGAATACCTGTCGCTCCATAAGCTCCATCCAATACGACAGAAGAGAGATCACCACTAACAAGCCTTGTGAGACTACCCACAAGACTATTCTTCCAATAAGCTTGGATGTCATGGGTACCAACAGGCAGATCTGTTGTGGTCTGAAAGATAACTTCTGATCTTTCTCTGGTATCTGAAAGATAATCTGAAAAGTAGGGGCCACTTTCACTTGAGGACTTCAATAGGTATGAAACTGTGTGAGACCCCGCCCCAATTTTATTATATTTAAGGGACAGTAATGATAATATTTTACTAGGTTTGGTAAGAGTAATCGTGGTACTGAGCCCTGTGATAGGGAGGTAGTCTAAGGACTCTACCCCAGTAGGCGTTAATCCTGTAATCCCATTAGCACTGTCTATCACCATCTGACTCATTATTATCTGAGCACCAGTACCCCCTTGTAGGCCAATTACTCCAGTGGCACCCTGTAATCCAGTAGCCCCGATAATACCTGTAATACCAATATTACCTTGGACACCTTGTAGACCAACTACATTCCAATTTTCACCATCAAACATTTTCAAGACAGGCATCTTTACCTCTTTTATTTATAACAGACCTAATTCCTAAACTTTTATGTAAGGCACCTTAATGTGGGTAACTAGTCTTACATAATTATCACACATATTCTATTTAAGAGCCTTTTTCCATGTCCCACTAACATTACCCTTTGTATCAAAAACTCTTTTCTAAACAACATCAACATTTAATACGTAAATTTTTAGCTTACCTCAACTATTTCTCCAAGTGTGTAGAATGTCGAGGGTTCAAATAAAACACGATAGAGATCTATTGCTTCACCAGCAGTAGTTAATCTATTTGTAATACGAACCTCGTCTAACACACCATTTAAATGTCCAACAGAATCTCCTTGATTACTAAGCATAGGGTTCATTAGCCCTACTTGAGGTACTCCACAATACTTTTCAGAATGACTAGTACCATTAACGTAAAGAGTTGTGTACCCTGTGCTCTTTCTTGATACCGTTAAGTGATGCCACGTTCCGGCATTCAAACTCATATTAAAAATACCAGAATTGGCTGCATCGTTATACACGTGAATGTTTACTGACGGCACATATCTAAGATAAAAGCGCCCATTCATCATAAAATCGTGATAACTTTTTGCTCCAGGAGCAATATTAAAACATAAAGATACAGATAGATCCCCTGTTCCAATAACTTGTGAATTAGCCTGTATCGTAGAAGTGCTTGTATTATTAAATATTGCTGCATCATTAAATTTACCTGAACCATATGTGACAGTCCCCAAATTATCCCATACTGTGCCACTAGCTGCATTTAATGAATTTGAATCTAATGGTAGAAACTGCGTTATCCCACTATTTGTAAATGCTGTTGTGCTATCAGCTTCAGCAAATGCTGCTGAAGCGTGAAGATAAAATGTTGTATTTGTCACAGTACTTTTAGGACCATTGAAATAGGCAAATAAAGTATTATTCCCTAAATCAAGTACTATTTTTGACGGCATTGTAGTTGCACTACCGTCACGGATTAATAGATTTGACCTATCCGTTATAAGAGATTTAAACGTCGTATTACTAAGAGCTGCCGACAAGTCTACCTGATGCAAAAAATTAGTTGCAGTCTCTGAGACGCGAGAAGCATTATTAGTAAAGGGTAAATAGGCCTCAGTTATTACCGTAGGTGTCCGCACTAACATAGTAATTAATGGTGGTCTGTTCATGAAAAAGCCTTAGCATATGTTATTAACCAGGATGTCCCATCATTAAATGTCATACCTTGAATTAAGTCCTTAGCATTTGCTGAAGAACTTACGGTATACGCAGTCCCACTTGGGTAGATCCAAGTTACAGGGTTGGTAAAAAGCTTACCTCCTGCACCATCCTGCTCAACATATAGCGTAAAAAAGTTTAATTTACCTGACACTATATTTGAGATGCTAACCGTAGTAACATTACTGGTTAGCACTACACTAAATGTGCTATTTTGCGCTAAATCTAATGTAATGGTGTTAGATGATATGGTCAGGGATCCAAAAACTATGTTTGAAGTTTCTTGTGGATTTAATCCGGTGACTCCTTGAGAGCCTGTTGCCCCAGCCAAACCTGTTACTCCTAGGGCTCCAGTTTCCCCCACCATACCTCTGGGACCTGTGACACCCATACTCTCAGGAGCATCCATATCAAGCCAAAGCATCCCTGTAAAGGGCTGTGGAATAGCAGGGGCATTATTCTGAACCTTAGGAACTAATCGCATATCATGATCAGTAACTTCACCTAAAGAGTCTGGCATGTTGGTGAGCTGACTATGGGTAATAACACCGCCATACCCTGTTACTCCCTGTTGCCCGGTACCTGTTACTCCCTGTTGTCCTGTAACCCCCGAGCCATAGTTCACACCTGTGACCGCATCATTTACGTATTGGACAAGAGATTCTATAGCGCCCTGAACATTTGTAGATCCCGCACCAGTAATAGGTGAAAATCCTACATCGATGGCTTGAAGATTGTAGATGTATGTGGCAAGGGAATCTACTGCTCCGGTTAGCCCTGCGATATTACTATTTGCACCTGTGCAACTAGCTTCAAGGTAACTTATAGCGCCTGTGATCCCGGCTATATCATTTTCTATGTGGTAGATGGCTCCAGTTAGTCCTGCTATATCCTCTTCGATATTACTGACTGCACCAGTTAGCCCTGCAATACTATTTTTTGCACCAGTACAGCAAGCTTCGAGATCTATTATGTTGGACACCATCCCGGTTAACTGATTTTGTAGGTCCTCTGACAACCACCGCTTCGTTATCTTACTCATAGTTCTTCCTAATCATCTAATTTTAAACCAGGGAGTGGTTTAAATTAAGAAATAAATTTATGTTAACCGTTGACGAAAAAGGACTGTCTGCCCAAGATACTTTGAGATTCTCGTTAAAAGTCAACTTGGTGTCATCACCGGAGAATTTCTTTTCTATATCCGATACACCTAAAAAGGTATGACTTATCGGGTGACTCCCTGCATCAAATACAATGAATTTTTCTATGTGATTTTTGGAAGTATTATTTGTGTGGGACACTATTCATCACCTATATAAGAGTTTAGAGCGACTATATATTTAATTATTAGTATTAAGAGTTTATTAACAGATTATATGAGGTCTCGGGTTGGTGGGCACTATAGGAGTACCGTTAAAATAGGGCCCTCTTGGGTATTTTATTTATGAAAGCAATCTAAGCCATCGAATTATTGGTATGGTATTTGATCTATGTTAAGGGTATGTTTAAAATACTGGTACTAATTCTTATTCTATATTGGATTATTTCTGCACAGAATCAGATTTTTATAATTAAGGTAGTAGATAGTTCAAGATTAGAAAATAAGGATATTTCAGAAGTTATCGCTTCAAAGTTTTTAGAATCTAAAAAATTCTACCCAGTTATTTATAATGCGATAGGGATAGAGAGGGTTGCTAATTCAAATAATTATATGGACAGTGGGAGTATATGTAACCTAATAGACACTTTAAGTAAGGCTCAGCTATTCCCCTCTTATATACTCTTTTATTCTGTTTTTAAAAACAAATCTGAGTATTCTGTAAGTATCCGGGTAGTAGATACTGAGAAGATTTCTATTTTCGGTATCATAATTGCGAATATTCCTACGATAGAATATCTTCATTCAAGTGAAATACTTAGTAATTTGATAAAAAAGATCTCTTTATATGCTCTTAAGGGCTCCCAGGTATATTAAACCAATGTGCCCTTTGATCTTTATCAGAAAATCTGGCTTAAAAGTTGAGATCTCCATATTTCCCTATTTATCTCTTCAAGTTTCCTGCGGGTGCTACTATCTATAGAATAATCCCGCCCGTGCTCTATATGGTAGGTGATAAGGTCATCTCTTGATTGTATTAATAGCTGCGCAGCTTGTACTCTTTTGACGAAGTTATCATCGTCATAACCTATGCCCCCACTAAATAGTTCATTGAAACCACCTATCTTTAGATAATTCTCTTTAGATATAGCAGAACAAAAATGATAGTTAGAAGCACGGTGTTGTGTATGCTGGTACCACTGCACAGGGTTAAAAACGCTATTTAATATGTCCCCCTTATCCTCTAAAAGATCAACGGATAAGCACGCACAGACAACATACAGGTTACTAAAGTTTTCTTTATCAATTTCCCCTAGGATATTTATTACATGGGGAGTTTCTGGGTTTGTAAGTACTATAATTGACCCTAAAGCTACCTCTGCCCCTCTATTGTACTTACTTGCAGGGTTAAAAGACACTTTAGGATCTACGATATGTTTTATGGGCATTTTATCTTTAAAAGTATCTATTATTGAGAGCAGCTCCGTATGTAAACTGTCCGAAGTTGCATTTTTACTATCCTCAACAATAACTATCTCAAAATCATTTCTATCCGAATAATGATGTATAAAGGAGCCTAAAGAAAATCTTAAGGAAGGTCTTTTAAAGTAGGGCATTATTATTGAGTATTTCATATTTGTCTCTCTGCCTGATTACTATATGATTCTGCGATAAAACCACTGAGGGCATTCTTAAAATCGAGGTAGTTTTCTTCTATTACCATTGCTTCATACTGCTGAGACATGGGGGACCCGCCATACCAGTGGTAGCCTATCTCACCTTTTGTCTTTTTATGTGTGTAGTTTATATTAAAAAATTTTGAGATGCCATTATTCTCATAATTTATGGAATATACAGACCTATAATCCAAAAAAATTATATCCATATTAAAATTATTGAACTTATCCAAAAGTACTCTACTAAGAAATCTATTAAGTATGTCAGTACCTATCCCTTGGTATCTCTCCGGATTAAAAACTTTTAAAGCTATTGTAGCTATCTTTGCAAAGAGCGGATTTCCTGTACTAGACATAAGGAAACCCAAGGTATGCGCCCCCCCAGGATAGGTACAAAAAGCAATGGTAGCATCTGAGTTTTCAGGGGTATTGTCTAACATATCTCCCATAGGAGCAACATATATGATATCTACATCGGACCAGACACCTCCGAGGTCACTTAATAGCTGCCATCTTATGAAGTCAGCTTTATGAACCTCATGAGCATCATTAAAAAACCCATATTTTTTAAAATCATGGTATATGATACTGACGTCAAGATCTTGTACCTTGTTAAGATAGTCTATGCTCGGACTAATACCTGTTTGTTCCCCCGAATTCCATGTAGGATCTTTTGTACAGGGGTAAGTTGGTAAATGCAGGAATATTTCCCAATCAGGATTAAATTTCCTAAAAGATTTTATAGTAAGATATCTTAAGTATGAAAAAACCTTATTACATCCCCAATAAAAGTGCACTATCTTTGGTATGTTCTTAAATTCCCACATTTTTATTTATATCCTAAAATTTAGGAGTGCTTTACACAAGTAAAACACATATTAACTTGTTCACACAAAATTTGCATGCTGTATATCGCCCAAATGCCACATTGAATTTAAGAGATTATTATAACTTTCGTAATAACATTTTTCACAGATACTCCCATCAAAGAATTTCTGTTTTTCCCAGATATCTTCATAATTGTCCCCCATACAAAACAGACTACTATAGTCTCTTGATGGCTCTGGTAGGGCATATTGGACCCCACAGCAAGGGTAAACTAGACCGTGAGCATCAATAGAGGGTTTTATTAAAGAAATGAGGCAAGACTTGGTTCCTGCTGTATATTCTTTACGCCCCTGGTAGATAACTTTGCTATCATCCAAAGAATTACCACGTAGAAGTTTTTTGATATCATCAAGATAGCTGATACTGGGGTCAAGAATATCATCAACTATTCTCATATGTGTTAAGTTTAATTCATTAGCCAAATTTACAGCTTCTACCACATTACTGTAGTTATTTGGTATTATCACATACGAAAAGGCCCAATCTACTTGAGGCATCCTTTTTATTTTATTTTTAGTATTATTTGATATTAAGTTTTCACCAGACAGGCTTATACGACACCATTTAATCTTGAGATCTTCTTCTAACTTACTCAATAGCACGGCATTTGTTACAAGCCCAACCTCTATGGATAACTCAGAGCACTTCTTTATTATCTCATTTATGTTTGGGTGGCATAATGGATCCCCACCGCCACTTATTGTGACAGCTTTTACTCCCAACTTATGGAGCCTTTCTAATATGTTGTAGACCTGTTCAAGAGTCATCTCAGTGTCGTCTTTACCACTACAACTGCAGAAGGAGCACTTAAGATTGCATTTGTTTGTCGGATTAAGTTGTACGTGTGTCGGCTGTATGTGGTGCCCACAAACAGACTCGATTATTTTTGGATTTAAAAGTTTCACAGGGAATACTGAAGCAGAAGTAAAAGAGAGGGTATTCATAGATTTCCTATATTCGTGTTAATAGATTATTACAATTGACTTTTTAAATTATTCACACTTGAAAATGTAAAATTTTTCTGAAAAAATGTGCTCCTCAACAGAGTCGTAGAACTTATTCAGAATTTTAGACCACCATGGACACCCCTCAGTAATCAAGTGTAAATCATGTCCCATTATATTATCTACATGATTTGCTACTCCGATAATAGCGGTCTTTGATACCGCCCTTATCCCCTCTATTACTTTCTCGAGGCTCTTAGGCTCGATATGCTCCAAGACATCCATGCATATTACCAAATCATAAATATCTTTTTTCCTAAGGAATGTTTCTAAATCCTCATTAACATGCGGGATACCTTTCAGATATGTATTACAACACACGGAGCTAAATTCTACTCCTATGACATTCTTGTTTAATTCCATAAACTTCTTAAGGTAGTATCCCCTACCACAACCAAGATCAAGTACTGTACTAAATTCCAGAGATGAAATTAATCTTAAGAGGACATCCCACTTAAGACTGTTGTCTGTACATTCTGAGTTATCATAATCTGCACTAGTATATAAACTGTTGTATATTTCAGAATATTCCATATTAGCATGCATCTCCAAAAAATTATATATTAGCTATGTGTAACTTATTAGCCATATCAGTACACACTACCCCGGGAATCTCCTTAAGCACTTCTTGGATTATCTCTTGAGAGGTGCAAAGCAGTCCTGTCCATGGACGATACAATACAAAATCAGCATAGTGCCACTTTTTACTGTCAAGTTGAATTTCATGGTACTTATACAGGGTAGTTTCAGAATCGTGCAGTATAATAGTCTGTGTGCACTCGCACACAATAGGGACTAGCTTGTAGCGTAGATCCTGATGAGTGTCAAGGAAAACTAAGTCTTTTGGAGAGACCTGCGTTTTTGTGTACTCTAATACCTCATTATGATCAGGCATCCAGAGTGTATTAGGATTTATTTCCTTAACCTTTAGGTACCAGTCATAGCTTTGAGACTCTATGGTAGTTACTTTAGAACCTGGTATCTTCATAAAGTATGGTGTAGAATAATTTCCACCACCAAATTCCAGGATATTTTTAAAGTTAGTGAGTTGCTTAACCTTCTCTAAAATCATTATATGGCTTCCGTAGCCATCAAACTTATGTATCACATAACTCCCTTAATAAGATTATATCTGAATTCATTGTAAACATAGTATATCCCACCCCACCCTGCGATAACAATTCTAGAGTTTTTTATCCCCATACCTCAGGGTGTTTATGTGATGGAATAAGTATAGCTACCTTTTTCATACCAAGGACTCTCTCACGACAGCATGATAATTTTTGGTTATATGAGAAACTCTTTAATTGGAATACAGATCTCTGGACTCCCATTTTGGAACCTAACACCATTTATCTTAATATAGTTCTCTCTTAACGGCAGGTCTGTTGCAGAGGGTATACTAAGATCCATTACTAGATAATCATCAATACCTTTTATATGAGGATAACCCTCTTCTGATGAAGCGCTCAATTTAGCTTGCTGACATCTTCTTGTATAATCCGTATGCCCATGACCATAAAACTTATATTCAGGATCCAATATACCGACTTGATGTAGGCACTTATTAGTCATTACCATCAATGTCCCCCCTAAATACCCAAAGTATTCTATAGTTATGGTATCAGAATACTTTGTTTCTTTATACTTAGGACTTCTTGCTTGTTCATGAATAAAATTAAGATGATCATAACCAGTGCACTGTAAAGCTTCTATATATTTTTCAACCCACCCAGCTTTTATGGGGGTTAAATCATCTTCTATAACGAAGATATAATCACAGTTCTGTAAGTAATTAATAATTCTGTTCTTATTCCTAACAACCCCTTGATTACCCCCTACTATGACTCCATAACCCAACTTTATAAATTCTTCAAGATCGTATTTAGAAAAGTCACCACCATCAATACTACAGAGTAAATTTACTTCGTGTGTAGTTTCCTTAATAGCTTTAGCAGTTTGCAAAGCTTTATCGGGTCTATTATAGGTACACAACCCTATACCTATCTTATATTTGCTCATACCCAAGACCCTCCCTCACAATTATCCGGTAAATTTAGATTATAATATGGATCTACAAAACTATTAAGATTCCATTTTTCATGCATATAAGAAACAGCATCAATAAATCTCTTAGTACCTGTATCATTCCCGCGTGTGTAAGATTCCATATGGTATAACCGTGCATAGGGCGTATAAACGATATTCCACCCATGCTTCCTTATAGTTAAACATATATCCACATCATTAAAGGCCTCTGGTAACTTAGTGTCAAACCCCTTAATATCAAGAAACACTTTCTTACGTACCATCATACAAGCACCAGTCACACACGTAATATCCTGTGTCATGTGTGGCCTCGAAAAGTACCCTGGCTCCCAATCACATATCCCCCTGTGGGCATGTGCCGCTAGTCCATTAACCCCAACAACAACCCCCGCATGCTGGATCCTATGATCCAAATACAAAAGCTTAGCCCCAACTGCGGCTACCTCGGGTCTAACAAAGTGCTGGATCATGTTGTAGAGCCATTCCGGATGCATGATCTCAATATCATTATTCAAAAATAAGAGTAACTCAGAATTCTTGTTACATAAACCAACAGCATAGTTATTAATTTTAGAGTAATTAAAAGGCATATTATACGGTAATACTCTTATTTTCTTATTAGAAGATAATCGTGCCAGGTACTCTTTAGTCTCAGACTCCACACTCCCATTATCTACCAGTAGTATCTCATAATCAGTATAGTCGGTCAACTCAAAGGTCGTTAGCAGATTATTAAGAAGAGACACCTTATCTTTAAAGGGAACTATAATTGATACCTTAGGCTTGACCGTGGGTAATGTGTATCTTATATTATACTGACCTGGAAAATTGCCAGCTAAAACTTTTCCATCTCTTCTTATCCTCTTTAAATGGTCTCCCAGAGCTCTAGCACCATTTATCCTAGCATCCGGCTTATGTAGGATACTACTCGATGTAGACGTGGGGGTAATACGCCAATGATATAGAATACGAGGGACATGTCGTATCTTCCTGGTCTGCTCTATAAACCTTAGGGCGAGGTCATAATCTTGTGACCCATCAAAACCTGATCTTATACCACCAATCTTGTCCACAATACTCTTACGATACACAGAAAAATGGCAGGTATACATAGAGGACAATAAAAGGCTGTAATTAAAATCCGGCTTATAATAAGGGCCCACATATCTGCCATCATCCAAAACCTTGTCCTCATCCGTATAAACAAGATCAGTCTCCGGATGCTTATCAATTTCCATCACGACATACAAAAGAGCGTCAATATCCAAAACATCATCATGGTCAAGAAATGCTACGTAACCCCCCGTAGCCATTGCTAAAGCATCATTAGTAGCACTGACTATCCCACTGTTCTTTTTATTGATTAAAACCTTTATATTATCTCTTTCAATCGATTTAAGATAGTCCCTCAACCCAGGATCATTAGAGCCATCATCAACAATACACCACTCCCATTTTTCATAGGACTGAGCCATAACGCTCTCAACCGTAATCTTAAGGTATTCCAAGTCCGTCTTGTACACAGGGGTTATAATGCTTATTGTGGGGGGATTTTTAAAAGTATGCTTAGAATAACCACCCCCCTCAACATAAAGGCAGGGATCATTATTATTTACCATAATATCGAAGGTGCCTTGATCCCCTTCACGATTAAATTTAATGGATAGCTGTATCAGACAATCTTTTTTAAAAGTGTGGTCGATAGTAAGAACAATTGGGCTCTTAGCCACCACTTGACCTGGGAATATTGTGTACTTCCTGTGAGTATTTTCCAGATACAGATCTATAGTTGTATTCCCCTTTACATCCCCCGACGTACTAAAAAACAACCCTATAGAAGATATAGCACCCTTTTTTACAGGAACACTAAAATCATACCTATCGAGAGGGACATACTTTGAGTCACTATCAATATTACTAAAGATAAGGGGGTCATTTTTTTCAACTATGTATGACATCTTTTAATGTGCTCCTCAAATATTTCTATAAGATTGTGAAAAGTTTCCTGTTCATCACCCACAGCTTGAAGGCTTATTATTGGCACTTTAATATATTCTATTGTTCTCTTATACGCTGCCAACACCTCTCTTTGAACATCACTATCAAGCGCAGGATCTCTCTCAACACACACATCAACAGGAGTGTCCAGAAAGATGTATAGATCAGGTTGAATAAACAAACTCTCGCTGGAATACAATTCTTTTAATAGGCGGAAACAACTTGGAGAATACTTATAGGCATAGGACAACCCCGACCAGAGATATCGTTCACAAACTATATTTTTTGCTGCGATATGCTTTTGGTGCTGGATACGAGACACAAAGAAGGTCTGTTCCCGAGTATACTCATCGACATAACCTGAGGAATTAAGAAGCTTAGCGTAATCAATAGTGAAGGATGGCTCTTTAGTCCATATAAAGTCCCCAAAATGCGGGTCAAGTCTTAAGAGACCGTCTACCTTACTGCTATTTAAGTACTCTGCTAACTTAACAGACAGTGTGCTTTTACCAGAACGATCGATGCCCTCAAAGGCAATGAACATATAGATCCTATCATTAATATTATATGATATTTTTATAAATATAAATACTTTGTTAACAAAATAGCCAGCTATAACAGGAGGTGTCCAACCGGTGGTATAAGATATACCAAATCCTGCAATTCTCCTAAAAAGGACCGGAAACTTTTTTCATGGCAGACCTCCTGCTATGACTGGCTACCTGTAATCTACTTATGGCCTGAAATGGGGGGCCCTGCAGTATCTTTAGAAACCCCATTTATTCGATCCTCTATTCTATATCGAAGAAATAAGGCATCATATTCTTTTTTCTTATTAAGAACATTGGGAACGTACCTCTTGGTTTCTTCTACTACGGAATCTTTTTTATTCTTATAGTAATAAGCCTGCCACGGGCCTCCATTATAATCTGCTAAAACTAACTCCCAAGATTTATGTTGTGCATATAAGAAGTCGAAGAGCTTAACAGCAAATCTTGTACTAATGGGGATGTTATATAAAAGTGAGTCCGTATACTCGATACCAAAGTGCCCCGCGAGTAATCTCCCGGTAGATGGCATAAACTGATTAACACCTAGAGCCCCCGTACAACTTTTCGCGTTCTTTAAGAAGTTTGATTCTATGCACTGTGTAGCAAGGATTAAAAAAGGATCAATATAGGTATAGTTGTCACACTCTTTTTGTATAGACTCGGCGATTAGGTACGCCTCCTCTAGCTTCACCTTACTACCGCTCCTCTTCCACTGTAGGGCTATTTGATCTCGCATAAATAAGACTATTTGTGCTCTTCTTGATGACCAGTCTACTGTTGATAGCAGAAACTGGTTGGTCTCTGTGTGTCTTACGAACTGCTCATCCTGTACCTTTTTAATATCTGTAATTTCACGGGTTAAGGTGATAATCAGATAGGTAAGCCCGGCGGACACTAGAATAAAAAAGATAGCAATGACTGCGCTTATAAGTACCGCAGACCCTCTCTTTTTTCTTTCTTTTGCACTTTCATCCATTGACAAATCCTTTCTAAAATGTTCATAGAGGCTCCCTTCGTAAAAGGATCCCTTTTTCCCAAAATTCTTTATATTTTTCAACTGGATTTATCAATGCTGGACCGCTTACCCTGTGCAATAACCCGTGCTTAAACCATGCCCTATACCCTGTTCGCGTGTTTATTTCAGCAGGACCCCCCTGACGATGTTTTTTACCATCATAGATGTATATTGAAACACCACCAGATAAGTCATTCCTACCATTAGGTAATTTATCTATTTTACCTATGTTAATAGCTACTGAAACTAACAAACAGATACCTCACATTCTTTCACTATCTTCGGGTTCGTACGTTTCTTCATTTTTTATCTTATATGTATATGGTGCACCATATCCTGATTTACGGGGATCCAAGGTAACCTGGTCACCCGTGTATCCCCAATTAGTGCACTGCCCCGCATGAAAGCAAAAGACATCTCTGCAAAAAGCTATCTTCCACCCTTCTTCACGCATCATACCTGACACATACCCATCATCCCCGTATTTACCAAGGGACTGTTCTATCTTCTTTATAGTACTATCTGCAGCTGCTCTTCTAATTAACTTAAGGGTATTACCAACAGCCTTTACGTATACCACATCTTTTTCTACCAGATACGGCATTTGTAAAAACTGCGGAGGCAGCTGTGGGGTTAACATCCCTATCTCGGGGTGTCTATCCATTATGTCTATCATCTGTGAGAGCCAATCAGGACTTAACTTAGGGGGAAAGACATCATTATCAGTAACGCAGTAATACTTATCTGCTGTTTCTACCATGGAGTGAAAAACTAGCTTATTGTATAGGCACCCTGTATTCCTACTATCAAAAACAGCTGTACTAACTACTTTTGATTCTAGATATTCTAAAATCAGCTGCTTAGTCTCCTTATCACTACCATTGTCATAGATGTTAATAGCAAAGGTACCCGGCGTGGTTCTTTCTACTATGCTATCTATAGTCTTTTTTAAAAAATCTGGTCGTAACCAGCTAGTTATATATATTTGTGTAACTTTATTGGACATTCTCGTGTATTTCTCCAAAGTATTCGTTTCTAATTCAATTTTTTTAAAATATACCAGTCAAAACACGTTACAAATTTTAATATATTAGTAAATTATTAATTTTCCACGTAACTGTGCGCACATCGGGCACACTGCACCCACATATCTTCTTTTTAACCTATACTTTCATGACTACTGTATAAGTTTTTATTACACCTATCAATTTAATCTAATAAAAAACTTCAGACATTGGTACATTTATTTTTACCACACTTTGAACTATCTGCCTATCTGTAGTCTAAAATGTGCGATAACTTCTAGTACAGGAGTATTCAAAAAAAGGGGCATCTTATCAAGCACCTCAAAAAATAAGAGTCTTATAACTTCCGGGTGATGCTCTGACTTAATAACCCCTACTTTCTTTGTGGCAACTTCAAAGTTACCCTCAGTTAGAGTTCCCATCTTTGATGATATTGTCTGAAGAATACTTGTTAATTCACTGTAGTACCTATCCCTAGGTAAAGATGTGTCTAACCTCTTTGAAGCTATACTTATCAATAGGTTTACTTCACCTGCAGTGTATGTAACATAATCTTTTGTCACACGATGTCCTTATCGTTTTTAATTTCAATGCCCAAAGTCTATTGATTAATAGGTTTTATAAAAAGGGGCAACTCTTTTCTAACTTTTTCCAAAAGACTCTTAGTATCTATACAGGACTCACTACGGGTACTGGGATCAAGAGCCATTATAAGTTTATGGATTTTTAAAAACCCTAATTGTACTGCCCTTAGTACACCTACAGTAGTCACGATATCTTCATCACAGATATTTTTATATAGAACCCATATGTTACTACCATAAATACCAAATGAATCTAATAAAAGTAAATTTGAGAAAGGCCCCGTAGCGGCATCAGGGTCTATTTGGGGCATAGTCATTAATTTAACTAGGACACTTGCAGCCCCGGGGTTATCCTCACATAAGGCTATTGCTGACTCATGTAAGGTAGCATTGTCCTTTATTCTAAGATTTGTGTTATACATTGCGTTTTGAACCTTTACTTTTCTGAATGGATAGCAATTTTGTCCTCAAATTCATCTGCAAGTTTACTTCTTACTTCTAGGATATCCTTACGATACTGTTCCTGGTTGTATAAATAAAACTGAACGGATGTGTTGAGGGCACTCGCTACTTCCATAGCCTCACAGGGTGTCATGTAAATTGAAGTTGCTTTTCCATCTAACATGGTAAAATTCAGCTTTATTACATCACACGCGGGCTTATCTTCTTCCCCGTGAAATAGCGAAACTGATAATTGACTGTTAATCTCCAAATCCATTCGATCCTTAATAAGTTCCGGAAGCTCCACTGTATCTCCTGTATTGTTTAAAGAAATGTATTTAGATCCTTAAGATCCGCCTTATAATACCGATCCATTAGGGTGGGAGCACTCTCTACCCATCTTTCAACATACTCACGCTCTTTAGAAATAATAGGCATAGTATAATCAAGAACCCACTTAGACCTAAGAGACCCTTTAACTTGTTCTTGGACTTTAAAGGCTGCAGAACCCCTTTTATAATTTGTATCAAGGTCATTCCAGTTAATACCTTTTTCAAGCACCAGCATATCCTGCTTTTGACTTCCATTTTTTTTCGTAAGTTCGTTATGAGAGAAATGTGCCATAGCCAATTGTGATACCGAATTTTTTTCGCAATCTCTTTGTCGCCAAATAAAGTAATTAGCCACCTCTTCCCTTGGGAGATTCCAGGCACGGGCATCAAAAACTGCAGGGCCCTTTTTATTGAACTGAGCTAAAAGGCGGTGAATACTCGCATGTATAAATGCCCCTGTACATATTGAAGCAGAAACACTCTCTATCTTATTTGCTCGATAGTCAAACCAGCCTTCTGTGTAGATATCCTGATAGTCACAAATTAGTATGGAGATCTCATCGCTTTGACAATAACCAAAACGAGCCCCCTCAATATCGTGGCACAACTTTAACATGGCATAATCCATGCAAAACTTTAGGTTAGCATCAAAGGGGCGCTCCAACCCTGCTGTCCAATTATGAAATGCCTTCCCGTCAATCCTTAACAAAATAGGAATTTTTGGAACGAGCATTCTAAAAGCACGTGTCTCATACCCTTTCATACGATCGCCAAGTGAGTCCTTATTCATACCTTACCTCTATTCTTTATTAACTTTGAAAGCGTTTTTTGTAATACTCTCATAAACAACTCTGCATTTCTCGATAAGTATATGGACCACCTTGGTGATAAGATCTCCCATCAATACCAGAAGTAATGATATAGGCCAGTACAATATCCAAAGGGTTATCGATTTTACACAGTCAGAAACTTTAGGGGCAGAAATTGCAAAGTAGGTCGAACTATAATCACTCTCCAGACAAGAGGGCATCGCACTATTAATTGAGAGCCCTTCAAGCTGCTGCTTAAGGACGTTATCCTGTGGTGCTTTCGATAATCGGCTCTTAAGGCAGGATTCCATCCACGAGTACCTTTTTGCTTTAAAAACTAAAGCTTCCTTATTTACAAAAAGCCACCACTTTACAAAAGACCAGGCAAAACCCACAAGCAGGTATGCAATGACATAAAGTAATATCTTTAGGGGGTGACTTGCAATATAACCAAACACATGCTGTTTTGCTATTAAGTCCAAATAGAGCGCATAACTAAAGAGACAAAGAACAGACCAGTAGGGACACTCCCTATTTACTAAGAGTATTGTAATTAGAGCGCACACAACAGTAAGTAAATAGAAACTAAAAGAACCTATCGCCAAAGCACCAACAAACCCTTCCATTAAATCCCCCATATTATTTAAATTTTATATAATTCAAAACGCACTTCACATCAGGAACATGCTGCATCCTCACACCTAGGAGCGCAACTTTCCTCATACTTAAAAGGATCACTACCTCCGAAGCTACACTCTCTCAAAGCTTGCTTAGATTCCTCAAGGTTTTTTGTACTATTAATTAGGGACGCATTTGTTACAAAGTTATCCAGTAGTAAGGCTTTTTCTATGATCTCACAGATATCCGCCTGAGTATACTTCCTACTTAATACCTCACCCATAAGGGCCTTGTCGATGTCTCCAAATGTAATAAAATCTTTTATGATTTCAGTATCGCTATTTTTGTTTTTAAGATACCTGCATTTCATTATCCCGTATATTTCATCAATATCTTGGGGTGTTTTTACCATTATAACCTCATCAAATCTGCCAGGACGATTTATCAAGGAATAATGAACAAGGCTAGTATCATTGATTGCGCTTAAAAGAACAATATTCAATTTATTATCGACATCATCGATCTGTTCTAATAACTCACCAAGTGTCTGGTGCTTATCCTTAAGGCCACACGCATCCAAGTCCTCGATTACTCCGATACATGGCTGGATATACCGTAGGGTTTCAAAGGCTTCCTTTACTGCAGTAGGACCATTAAAACAGTCTGAACATATGTAGACTATAGGGTACTCTGTAATATTTGATTCAAGGCAGTGGATGATGGTGGACTTACCCGTCCCCGGCAAACCAACAAGTGCATACCCACGTTTCTTACCCCTTTTCAGTATTTTTCGTATCTCTACTGCGAGTTTTTTAATGTTATACTGCTTAGGTTCCTCCACGACTACTTGCCTAGGAAAAGTACTTAAACCAGAGGGTGAAAGTTGTAAGACATTGTTTGCAAAATCAAAATGCTGAATAAATTCTTTATAGATCCTATATTTTAAGTCATTCAACTTGTGCAAATTACTTATTGCTGTGTACACATCTGAGACTCTTACATTAAGACCCCCCTCAGTTGACTTAAACATTCTAAGCATCCATACGAACTTAACCCCCTCAAATTCAAAAAGGGTTATAAGGGTGGTATCATCCTCTTTATACGTGTCAACTAGGTTTTGAAGAGTATCATACTGAAAGTATCCAAGTATCTTAAAAGATTCTGTTTTAGGCCTTTTAAGGAGCCACCTTGTGACCTCCGCCCCTACAAGAAAAGAATAATTATCGATAATTATCTTATCGTCCTTTATACCTAAGAACTCACGAGACTTCTCTACATTCTCATTACTAACTGTGTTTTTACAGGACCTTTCCCTGTAATACCTTCTTATTAACGAAATGAGTTCTGATATAAGGATAATAGCAGGAAGACCCCCCCGCACTAAAGAGACAGTACCCTGATATTTCTTATTACTTGTATTGAATCTTTTCAATACAACAAGAATACTATTAGCTATCTCTATAATAAATCTCAAGCCCCCATATGCAGTGATAAGGAAGCTAATTAAATTCAAACTATGAGAATAGCCTTTTGCCCATTCTTGACCACTATGCCTTTCTTGTACTTTAGCATCTCGATTAGCATATAAATCTCTATATTCTTTACTCATTTTTTATAATCTTCCTTTTATTTATCTTCCAAACCCCCCACTCCCATATTTTTTAGGAGTGGCTTTTTTAACAGGCGGTTTTTCTCCAGGAGTAAAATCTTTTTTCAGATCAGCCTGGGCTTGCTCACGGATTCTTTTTATTTGCTCTTTAGTTCTCATCGCTTCTCCATTCTAGGGCACCTTCACCATGAATAAGTTCTGGGGTGACCTCAATTATTTTAAGGCTTTCTTTACTGAATCCCGTGTGAATATCATTAGCTATATTTAAAACGATTTCCTGCCTAAACCACCAACCATCTTCCCCTCGACACCTTAAAGCACCATCAACAAACATAGCCTCCTTATGCTTACTTAAGGAGTATAGGGGTGTCCCATCACAATCCCTATCTTGGCGGACTACCCATAACCTTGCATGAATCTTCTCACAACAACCATCGCCATGCCACTCTTCAAATTTTACTTCTACTAATGCACCGATTGGGATATCATGCACTACTGCAAGGTTATTATCCCGAATAGTCTTTCCATTTTCTTCAACGATATCTGCAAAGTTAATTGCTATCACTGGGGCGGTC
>Ga0247841_10004779_pt1 | contig 22780 bp, 17 predicted proteins | sample LaCruzMarch2015__2_FD_192410 | JGI IMG/M metagenome (GOLD analysis project Ga0247841, IMG submission 192410) | Freshwater microbial communities from meromictic Lake La Cruz, Castile-La Mancha, Spain - LaCruzMarch2015_18m | ecosystem: Environmental > Aquatic > Freshwater > Lake | place: Spain... | reverse complement strand
CCGGAATTGAGGATGGCGGTATTGACCCGGTCCTTGCTTTCCTTGACCGCCACATCAGGCAACCCCACAATGATCGTCTGCGGGTCCCCCCTACCCGTGTTGACTTCGATTTCCACAGGATACGCATCGACACCATAGACTGCCCCACTATGTACTTTTGCCAACATAACAACCTCACGCATTTAACGGCACTTGTCCCCCGTAGCTACTTTGAGCGAAGGGGGATAGGCGTCAACACCGTATACGGCACCGCTATGGACTTTAGCGAGCATATTACCTCTCAGAAATGCCAGAACTTGTCCTCCATAGCTTCAGCGAAAGAGGATGAACTTTGGCAAGCATTAGTGTTTGTGATTCTTCAATTTTGCGCTCAGTCGCTGAATCAATAAATGCTTTCGAACTGAGAGGCGGACTTTTCGGGCAATAGATAACGCTCGTTTCGCATCGGCACGAGCAAGGGGTTCTTCATCCCCTGGATAACGGGTTATGATGGCGTAACTGGTCATCAATTCTTGCTCGGCAACGGTGATGGGAAACTTGACGCGATCCGGCAGAAGATGAATCAATCGGCCGATATCATGAACCTTTGGGAAATCGACAGACAGGGAAGATAAAAGTGCTTTGATGTATTTTTCAGCGCCCTGCTGCGCATGAAAACAGATCGTGTCATAAGGACAATCGGCCCCCATACCAAGAGTATGTTGAGCATTTTTAAAGTCGTTTTCCGCCTTTTGAATCCATTGGCTAACTATATTTAATATGTCGTCATGGTTTCGCATACAAAACTTTCCCTTCCTGCATGGCCGGCCGGACAATGGTTCCAGCAAGGTGCTGTTGTCTTTCCGCTTCAGACGGTGTAACCACAACAATATCCTTCGACACAGGAATATCATGGATCGCGCAGCGGATATTTACTTGAGTTTTTCGCCTTGATCCATTCACCGGCATGATAACCAGTAGATCTACGTCGCTGTCCGGCCCGGCGGTTCCCCGCGCATGGGACCCGAACAACACGATCTTATCCGGCTTGAACCGCCTGGCAATGCGATTGGTCATCTGGCGTATGGCAGTTTGTGCGGTCATGGCTGACTCCAAAATTAACTATCGGTAGAATACCAAGGCGGAATCAAAAAAGCAATGGGGATGACAACCGACCGGGCACTTCTCCTCCATCATGTCCACCATAGCCTCCTTGGCATAGGCGGAAACAAGCTGAAAAACTGGTCAAGCATAACAAGGCAAACTTCGGAAAGCAACTGGGGAGATTTGAGCAGCCCAGTTTTGGGCAATCTCTCTTGTATCAGTACATGGTCGGCTTGAGTGGATGGGGAATATGCGAAGAACATCAATCATCAAGGGCTGGCCCCGATTTATTCAGGAAGTCTTTCCGTCCTTCAACCGTCCTCTTATTGTCGGCGAGCATAAACCATCTATCGCTGCCCAAGGTAGAGATCCCGCAGGGCTTTCTGTTGGGTGGCATCGATGCCCAACCCTTGGGAAAAATACTTCTCGATTGTGCCGTACTGCGTCTCCATCTCGGCGAAGGCGGCTTCAAGATACTCCTTCTTCACGCCCAGGACGGCCGGAGGAATCGATGGGGCGCCACCGCCTGCAACGAAGGCGTCGATGACCTCTTGATTCATGGGGAGGAGGTAGTCGTTGCTCCGCAGGTAATCCTCCATGACCGCTTCCTTCGGTACGCCGAGGAGGGTCAGGAAGGCGGCCGCGGCCCATCCGGTTCGGTCCTTGCCGGCCGTGCAGTGGAAGAGCGCGGGCAGCTGCTTCTGATCGCCTAGCGCGAGGAAGAGCTTGCGGTACGACGCCTTCGCACTCGATAAAGTGATGAACTGCCGGTACGACGCCTTGAATTGCGCCTCCGCTTTGCCACCGCCCAGAGCGGCGTTGGCCGCCTTCGGATCCTTCATCAATTTTTCCAGCATGGCGGGTCCCGCCTGATCCGCGTCGGCCAGCACATTCAGCCAGACGCATTTGGCGCCGGGCGGAAGTTCGTCCGGGTTGGCGTTGCGCTCATCGGCGGTACGCAGGTCGAAGTCAACCTTGAGGTTAAGGCTGGCCAGCTTCTCCATGTCCTCCTCAGGAATCTCGTGGAGCTGGTTGGATCGGTAGACGAGCTTGCCGGCTACTGTCGCTCCATCGCTGGTCTTGTAACCGCCCAGGTCGCGCAGGTTCGGCACGGATTCGATGCCGAGACTCTGACCCGGTTCCGCTTCGTCTGCACCTTCACACCCGCACAGACATAAGACGCCACCTGCGAGGCATGCAGCCATCGAAATCACCGCCATTATTTTGTGTGATTTCCACATATTTCCTTCCCTTGATAAGAAATCGCTTTTCGGGCAGCACGTTCACATGCCCGTTGGCGTCGCCATCCTTGCCCGACCCTTAGCCCATGTACGCAGCCCGGTAATCTGCTCGGCCATGGGCTTTAACAAGGGCACAAGGTCGTTCAGGTCAGTCGGCTCCTTATTCTCGGCAAATGCCGCATACAGTGCGTCAATGAACGTCTGCTTCCCTCCAAATTTCAACATTGTAGATGAATGCCTTCCCGGGAGGCGCATCTTTTTGCATGCTATGTTCCTAATGGGATTCGGCATTCGTTCTTTTCAGAATTTCGGGATGGTTTCCTTCTGTTGTTCTTCCGTCGTCTTTGCTTGCGTTTTTCTAAATTCTTCCACCTTTGGGGATTCGACAATCAGGGCGGTTCTTGTGATGCCCACCAGATATGCAATCGAGCCGTTGGTATTGCTCCATTTCTTGGGATGAGCGACCCGTTTAAACAGAGTAAAACTCCTTGAACCCTTCCATTCTCCACCGTTTCCTTCGGCATCAAGGATGGATTTGACCTCGTCATTCCGAATCGTAATGCCACCTGGCGCTTGTGCTGCCTTCGAGTAGCTAATTATCACGGCTTTGCCTTCAAGAAACGCAATCATGATGCACCAACCTTGATATTGATAGGTTCGATTTACAGCACTTGTCAGGATGGGAAAGCTTTTGTCAGATAGTGAATCCTGCGGCTTTCCATATCGTTGCTCGCATTGTGCCTCTGTTTCGCCTAGTCGCGCGAGACCGCAGATAGGATTTAGCGCTATTGCCGCCATTACTACCAGAACCAGATATTGCTGTTTCATATGGCCCTCGTGATTCAGTTGCCTAACGTCACGTGCAACGATTTTGGTCAGAGGATTATTAAATATAATCGCCTAATAACATGCATCTTACGCCGCAACTTCCCTCCAAAAATCCATATTATAGATGAATGCTTTCCCAGGAGGCGCATTTTTTGCATGCTATGTCCCGTGTATATTTTCAAACTACGGTTTGAATCTACCCATAGACGGATCGGGGCCAGCTGTATGATGTTATCCTTCACCACCGCATCAGGCAAACCCACGATGACTCGTCATACGTCCGCCATAGACTTCTTGGCACAGGCGGAGAACAAGTTGGGAAGCAGGGTAAGCATAACAAGGCAAACCTGGGAAAGCAACCGGGAAGATGCATTGTTAGCCGGGCCAGTTTTGGGCAATCTTCCTTTTTCAGCTATACGTCAATTCGTGCCCAACGAATAAAAAACCCCGTTTAAAAAATTGCGGAAGCGGTTGCCGCGTTGCGATAGGAAATCTCTTTTTCCGCACACTTTGAAACCATAATATTCTCATCAAGTTCAGGCAGGTTTTTATCTTTGCCTGCCAGATATTCACCTATCCGGCGATCCAATTCACGGCAACGTGCGATGACCCCCGCCATCCGGATTTGCAGGACTTCAAGGCCAAACGGTTTGTTTTGGCTTAACCAGACGGAGCGAAATGAATCCGCGACTTTTCCCAGATGGCGGACCAGGCTCGGGATTTCCTTGCGCACGGCAATGAGCTGCCCGCGGTTTCCGGTTGTATAGGCGCGCAGCAGGCGCTTAAACAGGCCGATTTTTAACGCCAGCGTTTGGGCAAGGAGTTGGGCGTGGCGGATGTTGCCGGCGGCGGTGTCATGCGCAAAAGGTTTTAGTTCTTTTGATAAAGAAGCATAATGTGTTTCCAGTTTATCCAATGATTTTGTCCCTTTGGAACGTTTGCCTGAAAGAACAACGGCCAGAAGGGGATCATCCCAGAGCACGGTGCCTGGATATTGAGGTTCGCCTTCGGCGTATTCAAGACGGGACGCCAGCTGCTGGATTTTGTAATTCGATCCACAGACTGCTTGGAACCGTGCCGCGAGCGCATTTTCCGAGCATTTGCCGGCATAAGCTTTTTCCGCGCAGAAGGCCAGGCCGGCCAGGGCCGAGTCAAAATCGCAGTAAGCGCCATCATCGCCCCACATCGTGAAGAAAAGCTCCTTCACCTGTGCTTTCCGGCAGGCGGAAATACAGGGACCGGTGGTGTCTTCGGTGAATTTCCGATCATGCCAGAACTTTGACCAGGTCCAGACACCGGAACCCATCAGCGGTTCCCGCCCCAATGCACGGTGGCGTTTGATCCAATCCAGGAAAAAGCCCTCGTCCTTATGGTAGTAATCCCAATAGACCAGATCAACCGCCTTGGGTATCTTGGCAATCACTTCTTTTGGAATTTTGCATTTCCGGTCGTAATAATCCATATTGACGCTACCGAGGCGGAAATACATGTCCGACCAGATCATGGGCTTCAGCCCATGCCGTTTGCAGATATTGACAACTTTTCCGAGATGCTCGTTAAAGAGATCAAATCCGCGCCGGAAGCCGTGTTGATCCATGAAGCGTCCCCGTCCGAGATCATGGGTCTCATCCATGCCAATATGAATCCGGCGGCTTCTGAAAATATCCTTCCAGTGCCTGATCATTTTTTCAACAAGTTCATATGTTTTCTTCTCACCGACAAGCAGTACCGAGCTTGTGTCCCTGACGGCATGATAGGCCGGCCATTGCAAAATCTGCTCAAGATGGCCGAGGGTCTGGATGCAGGGAATCATTTCAATGCCAAGTGAGGCGGCGTAACGATCAATTTCGCGGAGTTCGTCGGCCGTATAACGTCCGCGCAGACGGCCGAAAAAATCTTCTCCCGGAAGCTCGTAGGTGTCCTCGGTGTAAAGCATGGCCATGTTGTAACCGAGCAGGGCGAGCCGCCGGAGCCACTTTTTGAAATGCTCGACTTTCATGACGGCATTGCGCGAACAATCGAGCATTATACCGAAAGTGGTAAATGGGGAAAATTCAACCATCTCCCGCTGTTTGGGCGCAAGCCCGGCCATCAGCGCGCTCAAGGCGCGCATGGCCAGGGCCGGGGTTCCATAACTGATGGTTGCGCCGGAATCCGTCAGCCTGAGGCAGCCGAATCCCGGTTTTGCCGTTTTCTCAAAATGCACCTGTATCCCGTTTCTTTTGCCACAACAAACGGGGTATTCTGCGGCCAGGGTTGCGAGGATGGAATGAAGCTCGCACGGCGTAGATTTTTTCTGCCAGCAGACAGCTATCGTTTTGTCGGATAACATGCCCATCTTCGCTTTCTTTGCTACTTGCCGATATTTTTGCATATTAATTGCAACTGGTTTCCAGATACCCCCGGCAACGGCGGTGTTCAACACGCGCACCGTAATCTGATTCTGCTGGCCTACAATGCCATTGCCTTGCCCAAACAATTCAACCGGCAACTCATCTGCTCCATCGCGATCCATCCGGTCTGCCGGCATTGCCGCTTGCTTCATAGCGTCTGATACCGCCGGCAGATAAATAACAATAACGTATCCTCCCGAAGGCAACAAGAAAAAAGCCCCCCTGAAACTCCCAAATCCTTGCCTAAGCGCTTTGCACAAGACTTAGTTGTTGGTGCGGACGATTGCGACACCGGCTCAGCCGGAGGCTGAGCCCTACCCGGAGATATCGACGGACTGTGGAGGGCGTCAGGTAGGGCGGGGCGTCCCCGCCGCGCCGTGGAATCAAGGCATCCAACGATCAACCGCGAAGAATGTCTCGTCTTAGGCGATGATTTTGGAAACTACGGACGTCAGGAAACTACGGACGTCTTGTAAAAAAATCATTTGTCCTGTAAACTCCGCTCGAAACATATCCGCGTTACAATTAAGACATTACCAACCGACCAAGGGAGCATAACCATGAAATTAAGATTACGGATCGCGCTGGGAACGATTATCATCGGACTTGCCGCTCCGGCAGCCTTCGCCGCAACCACCTATACCAACACCATCGCCCAGATGACCGCTTATATCACCAGCCAGATGGACGTTAATAATATCCCGGGTTTGTCCATCGCCCTGGTGGATAACCAGACCGTGGTCTGGGTAACCGGATTTGGCAACGCCGACCGCGAAAACGGGGTGGTGGCGGATGCCGACACCGTGTATCACATCGGCTCCTGCTCGAAGGCTTTTCTGGGCACGGCCTACATGCAGTTACGGGACCAGGTCCGGGTGGACATCGAAACCAATCTCACCCACTACATGCCCGAATTTTCTATATTGCCCCACTCCACGGACTACGGCACGGTCACCATTCGGTCCCTGCTCAACCACCATAGCGGCCTGCCCGGCGATTTCTTCAACGGCACGTTCACGTCGCAAGCCCGCGGCGATTACGTGGAATGGCTGATCCGCTATTTGCAGGGCGACTATGCCTTTGCGCCGGTCAATGAGCGTAATTACTATTGCAATTGCGGATTCGTTTTGCTTAGCGACGTGGTCCTGCGGATTACCGGCACAAATTTTGCGGAAGCAACCGACACCATGATCTTCCGCCCTATGGGCATGGATGCCAGTTCGTTCCTGCCGGACAAACCCGCCATCGTCAGCCGGCTGGCGGCTTCTTACAACACGGCCGGCGAACGCCAGCCGCCGGAGATGGTACAAGTCCTGGGCTCGGGCAGCATGTATTCCTCGGCCAATGACCTGACGAAATACATGCAGATGATCCTGGCAGACGGTCAACACAATGGCCAAACCTTGGTCAGTTCGAACGGCATTGATGAAATGACCGAGCCGCAAGGCACCAATCTGCCATTGAATGTGAGCAGTGATTTTTCGGGATTGGGCTGGGATGATGTCAACGACTATCGCCTGCGTTATGCAGGGAAGGTCTTTTGGAAGGACGGCGGAACGCTGTGTCATAGCGCATTCCTGGCAATTTCACGCGACCTGAAGCTCGGCGTGGCAGTGATTCAAAACACTGCCGGCAGTCAATGCGATACCATTGGTATCCAGGCCCTGCGCTGGGCCATACTGGATAAACAGGGCACAGACTGGCGGACGAACAGCGCGTATGTACCGCCTGTTTCACCGGTCACGAACCTTCCCCAGACCAACCTTAACGCCCTGGCCGGTTTATACGTGGGCAGTGCCGGCTACCAAAAGGTTGTGGCTGAGTCCGGTTCGCTCACTTTGATGATCAATGCCTATTTAGACACGCCGACCATCTTTAGCAACTTGGTTCCACGGGCCAATGGCTGGTTTTCCGTGACCAATTCCCAGAACTATCAATTTGCGTTCACCAATCTGGCGGATCACGCCATGCTGGTGATGAGTGAAGTCAGCGATGGGTTTAAAGTTGATGAGCCAGTCGGCGAGTACTATCTTCCGGAGGCGCTGTCCGCAGCCTGGAAGAGCCGGACGAACCGCGTGTATCGCCTGGTGGACCTGTATCCCTTCGATTATTTCTGGGAACCCAATCAGCCCGAAACAAAGACCCTGCGTTTTACGGTAAAGGACGGAGCCTTGTTCACCAGCTGGATGCTGGGCTCCTATGTGATTGAACCGCAAGACGACAATCTGGCTTTCCAGCGCGGCGTTCATTATCGCAAGGGCGGCGCCATCCGGGTGTTTACCACCAACGGCTTCGAACTCCTGCAATATTCCAGTTACCGGTTTATGGACGAGGCCGCGATTCCAACCCTGCCGGTCAATACGCTGACCAACGGCACAATCCCCTTCGTCAACGGTACCCAGTGGTACTGGTTTACCGGCCAGACCGGCACAACGTACCGTGCGCGCTTGATGGCACCTAACCAGAATTATATCGTACGCATTACCGATCGCGAGGGAATTACCTGCAGTTCTGGTACCAATAATGGACCGGCCACCTGGACTTGCACCTCCAACGGCACCTATGCCATTGCCGTGAGCGCCACCAACGTATTTGCTTTTACCGCGAGCCTGACCGTGGTCGGTCTGTACCAGGCCCAGAACGATTACGACGGCGACGGCAAGGCCGATCCGGCCGCATATCAGGACGGCCAAGTGACTGTGGCATTCTCGGGCTGTGACTATGAGCTTTATGGAGCGGTCATGGGTGGGCCGGGTGGAATTGAATGTTCAGCCGACTTCGACGGGGACGATAAAACCGACCCGGCGGTCTATAATCCGACCACAAGCCTGCTTTCGGTGCTATTCTCCGCACGATCCTATGCAGAGGGGGGGATGAGCATGGGTGGAGATGGGTGCGTGCCGGTTGTTGGCGATTTTGACGGCGACCATAAGGCCGATCCGGCCATATACGTTGCGACACCCGGCCTATTGATTGCCTGGCTGTCGAACGCGGGTTATTCCAACGCCTATGCCTTCAGTGCATCCCTGGGCGGCGCAGGTTGGCTCAATGCCGGCGAAGATTATGATGGCGACAGCAAGACTGATCCGGCCGTATTTGAACCGACCAGTGGGAGGTGGCAAGTGCTGTTGTCCAGCTGTAGATATTCCCCGCGTTATTGCTCGACCGCTGGTGGGGCAGGCGTTGTGCCGATAGCCGGCGATTACGACGGTGATGGCAAGGCCGATTTCATGGTATACGAGCCCGTCGGCGGACAGTGGTTGTGCACGTTCTCAGGACAGGGCTATACGACGATCGGAGGGATGACCGGATTCGGCGGTCCGATGATGGTACCACGCGCCGGGGACTATGACAATGACGGCAAAGCCGATATGGCTGTATATGATCCTGTGACACGGACTTTTTATGTCAGGTTTTCCGGTTCCGGTTATCGCCTGGCCGGAATACGATGGTAACAAACGCCGGCTGGCGTATGTCCAGGTTGATCAAGCTACACCAAGGGAGACTACTGGCTCATTTTGCGTCTGCGCCGGGAACGGCGAACCCCTCTGGTTCCGTGTATCCCGGCGCGGAAATCGGATGCTTTTGCCGCCATTCCCACGGCGGAACAGGCTGCGCTTCCGCCCACAGCCCAAGGCGCCGGATCCGGGCCTGTTGCTCAGCCGTATCCAGTTCGTCGTCGTCGGAATACCGCTTGTCATGCCAGGCACCGCCTTCAGCCAACACTTCCGCGTTGATCCACCGGTCACCCAGGTTTACCGTGCCGGTGATATGATTGCGCCGGTCTCTTTCAAAATATGCCACCTGCACGACATGGCCCAGAAGCTTAGCGGCCAGCTTTTGCCTGGAAGTGTCGCCGTAGGGCTGGTCCTTTTCCGGAGCGTCGATTTCTGCCAGATGAATGATGGTGGGTGTCTCGTCCGGCGACGGGTTCAGGTTCAATTCTTCCCCAAAGCCCCACGGCTCAACAACATCCTGCTCCGTGTAGGGGCGCTGAGTGATGTTCAGGAGCGTGAACGTGTCGCCGGAGGCAACCTCGATTACCTTGCCGGTTACTACCGTCTGCGCCACCAGCACCTGCCCGGCCAGGAACAAACCGCATACAATCATGCCACGCATTATCAACGGTCTGTCCACGGAACAATATTGATGGTGGAACCCTGGGGTTGGATAACGAGATTATTAGGGACCGCCGTGTAACTTGCGGCATCCGTAATAGAAACGACATAGAGCAACACCTCGTAACCGTATTTAGCATACAACATTCCACCCGGAACGACAAATTCACTGAGACCCATAATGTTGTTGCCGGTCTTGAGCCAGTCATAGGTATAACCCAACTGGGTCCAGGGAAACGCGGTCCAAACGCCGTTGGTCATCCCGTAATTACGGGTTTCAATTGTCGTTTGGAACCAGGCCGTGTAATTGGTGCTGACTGCGGCGGCATAGGGGGTATTGGTACGGAACGATACTTCGGCTTCCTGATCAGTAATTTCCGGGTCGCGCGAGGGCCGCAGCAAGTATTGCGGATCCACATAATACTCCACAATAGTGTCGTTGGCGCTGGTGGCGGGCAGGCCCAGCACCTGTTTGAGCCGCAAGTGAATATTTGTGCCGGTATAATTCCGGCAGAAATTTTTCAGTTCCGGCACGACGGTCACCCAGGCCTCCACATTCGCATTCGTAAACGTCGAATATTGGCCGACATGATAAAAATGGGTGGCGGCGTACGCAGTCATATACGACGCGACCAGCACCTCGCGGATGCCGGTAATCGAGTTGGTCCGCCAGGTCAAATTGGTATTGTCCGTTGAGATGATCGTCAAATCACGCTCGATTTTGCTTGCCACCACATTCGAGGCGTTCGCCACGGCGTTGGAGTACATGGTGGCCATCACATTCAGGTCGTTCACCTCCTCGTCCTCGTGAAACCAGACGATCCATTGGCCGGTGGCCGGTTCATACACGGCCAAATCGGCCAGGCCGTCACCGTCATAATCCGATGTTACGGGATTGTAGCCCACCCCGCCGAGGTAAGCACCCGAGGCTTGATAGCCGCTTGCGGAGAGCAAGACTATCCATTTCCCGGTGGCTTCGCTATACACGGCAGGATCGTTCTTGCCGTCGCCGTCAAAATCGCCCAGGAGCGGCTCGAACCCCGGTCCGCCCAATGTTGCGCCGTTATCAACATAGCTTTTGGTGGAGAGGAACGCGCGAAAATGCCCGACACTGGCCTGGTATATCGCCGGATCGGACAGGCCGTCCCCGTCATAATCCGCCGCGCAGGCGACGGCGTCCTCCCCCACCCAGGTTACTATTCCGTGTGGCACCAGTATCGTACCGGCAATCGTTGGCGAGCAAGCCAGCCAGCATCCCGCAAGCAACATGCCGACCAGGCCCATCTGTCCGCGTGTTTTCCTTGGATTCATAAAACCTTCTAATTTATGGGGTTTAACTGATTCACCGTTACATAAGCATATAAGATACGCCTTGTATCTAAAAATGGCAATTTATTTGTAGTGATCTCATTTTTCCCTTGATTCATTTCGATAGGGCGATAAGATAAAAATTCACAGGCGTAATTAGGAATTTAATGTTTTCAACGAAAGGCAGGGATTATGCGCAAGGTCACAACGCTATTCATGGCGATACTGGTGCTGGGCGCGGGTATCTTTTTTCCCGGGTGCAAGACCCTGCCGCTCTCCGGCGGCAGTAAGAATCCGACCCTGTATGTCGGCATTACACCGGATTGTCCCCCGATTATCTTCAAGAAAAATAATCAGATCCTCGGCCTGGAGGCGGACTTGGCGCGCGAAATGGCTAAAACCCTGGATCGTCCGCTTCAGTTTGTGGAAGTTCCCTGGGAACAGCAGATCAATTCGCTTCTGGCCGACAAGTTTGACGTCATCATGTCGGGCATGACCATCACGCGGGAACGCCAGGTCCGTATCGCCTTCTGCGAGCCGTACCTTCAACAGGGTCAAATGGCCCTGGTGCGGCGCACGGACCTGGACCGGTTTGGCACCTCGCCCCAGGTTTGCAACGCTAACGCCAATTTCGCTGTCCAGCGAAAGACCACTGGGGATATCTTTGTCCAGCAGGTCTGCCGGAATGCGGCCAGCGTCGGCAACATGGATCCGGCCGACGCCGCCCAGGCAATCTGCTGTAAAATGATTGATATTTACATCCATGACGCGCCTATCATCGTATGGATGGCATCCGAGAATGAAGCCGATCTGACCACGGTGCCCATCCAGACCCCCACGCAATCCATTGCCTGGGGCATCAAGAAAACCGATACGGACCTGCAGGCCGCCCTGAATAAAGTCCTGGCGCAGTGGCAACAGGATGGCACGCTGGACCGCATCCGCCAACGCTGGCTTCCCGGTGACATGGGAAAATAATTAACGGCCCACACTTCACTTCAGGAGGTGCGCGTGAACGTTGTCGCTTTTAACGGCAGTCCCCGCAAAGACGGTAACACCGCCGCCATGCTTCAGCATGTCATGCAACAGCTTGATCACGAAGGTATTAAGACTGAAATGGTGCAACTGGCCGACCTTAAGCTCCGGGGATGCCGGGCCTGTTTCCAGTGTTTCACCGCCAAAAACCGGCATTGCGCCCTTGCCGACGACGGCCTGAACGCCTGTATCGACAAGATGTTGGCAGCGGACGGCATCCTATTAGGCTCGCCCACCTACTTTGCCGATCTCACCGCCGACCTCAAGGCGCTCATTGACCGCGCCGGCATGACCGCCCGCGCCAACGGCGAAATGTTCCGGCGCAAGGTCGGCGCAGCCGTGGTAGCCGTGCGGAGGGCCGGCGCAATCCACGCCTTCGATTCGATCAACCATTTCTTCCTCATCAGCCAGATGATCGTGCCCGGCTCCTGCTACTGGAATATTGCGTTCGGCCGCGAAAAGGGCGAGGCGGAAAAGGACAAAGAAGGCGTACAAACCATGCAAGTCCTGGGGCAGAATATGGCCTGGCTGATGAAGCACATCGCCCGCGCCTGAACCCGCCGGCGTACGCTATGATTTTTTTGTCAGGCGGAAGAACAGGATCAGCGCGACAATCAGGATCACAGGCACGAAGATTAAATATAGATTGGACATAAATTCACTCTCGTGTGTTGATTGCAAAACTTGCGTTTTGCAAGAATTCAAGAGTCAGGATTCGGAATTTACAAAATCTTTATCCGTACGCTATTTAAATTTTGATTCTGGATTCTGACTTCTGACTACTTTTGCAATTGGCTCTCTCGTGTTGATCGCTATCGTCCCTGATACCAGCCATTTCGCCTTATTTTCCCGCCCTTGTCAATACCGGTTTTTTTACCTGCAATGCATGGGGCATCGTGTCAGACTGAAATATCAACCCGGGCTGACGCTGTTTTCCTCGGCGGCTGCCCCCGCCTTGCCGATAGCGGGTCGGCGAAATGCCCGTCATGTCCCGGAACGCGCGCGAAAGATTGTGCACGGTGCTGAACCCCAACCGGCCTGCGATTTCCGAGATATTCAGGTTTGAGTATACCAGCAACTCGGCGGCACGACGCATGCGGGCCCGCCGGTGCATGTGCCGAGGGCTTTCACCATATACTTCCTGAAACAGTCGCCGGAAATGCGAGGTGCTCAAGCGCGCCTGGCCGGCAAGTTCCGCAACGTTCAGATTCCGGTCGGCCCGTTCCTGAATCAAGGCCTCCGTCTTGCGCAGGTCATTCATGTGGGCCGGATGCATGGCGCCGGACGGCGCGGTGCCGCGTATGATTTCCGCCAATAGCTGAAGCAATAGTCCCGACAAAATCACGGTGGCGCCGGACGGCGACCGCCGATGTTCCAAACAGATATCGCCCAATAACTTCTCAATGGCCATCGGATTGGCAACCAGCAGTTTCCCGCACCATGCGGCAATGAGCGGGTCGCGAACCGGAGGGTGCAGGCGCGGTCGGCAGGTTCTGAGGTCGCGGGTCCCGCCGGGAATGCAGGCGTCCCAATGACTTCGCCGCGGGTCATAGAGCAAATCGAAGTGCGCGTAAAGGCAATGCATGGTCGGCGGATATCCCTGCATTGCATGCAGGGTGTCCGGCGGCACCCAGACCAAATCGCCGGGCCCAACGTCAAACGATTTTCCGGCCACTTTAAAGCGGCCCGTGCCGCTCGCCACAAATACCACCAGGTAATCCAGCAATTTGCGCTCGTCAATAAACCACGGCAAACGTTTTTCGTTTCCCGTTTGGCGCACAAACGGCCGCAAGCATTGCAACCGTTTGGCGTCCGGCCCGCCCGGTGCCTCAAGCGGGCGGTAGCCGGGGATTTTGGCCGCATATTGGTCTCTGACGGGTTTCATGGTTATGATCGTTACAGATACATAATAGCCGTTCCATCTAACGACATCAATGATATTATGAGGTAGCCTGGTGTTGTTTTGGGTGTTTAAGATACAGAAGGAGGATACAATAATCATGCAAACCTGCACGCCATTCCGTAAGATCCACAAACCGAATTACGAAGGGCTGTTAAAAAACATCCGGCGCTGTGGAACGCCGGGGCGGGTCTATTTCATCGAACTGTTTTACGACGACGAGATCGCGCGCGCCGTGGAAAAAAGATACAGGGTAACCAGCCACCTTAACCCGGCCGCACCGGAATATGAATGGCAACGCTCAATCGAACTTCAGCGTTTCCTGGGTTACGACACCGTGCGCACGTCCCTGCTGGCGCTGAATACCGGCGCCGGCCAATCGGCGCTCGATACCATGCAGGGCGATCAGGCACGGCCAGAACGTTCATGGAAAGACGAACACCGGGGTCCCATTGCCACCTGGGAAGACTTCGAACGATATCCCTGGCCGGATGCCGACAACCTGATCCTTGACACGCGGGCGCTGGAGTGGTTCGAGCAGAACCTGCCCGACGATATGGCCGTGATTGTTCACGGGGGGCATTTCTGCGAATACCTGGCCTGGCTGATGGGATACGAAACCTTGTGCTATGCCCTCTACGACCAACGCGACTTGGTGCAAGCCATCGCGGACAAGGTGCTAAAATTGGAAATGGCCGCTTGCAAGGTTGCCCTCCAATTCAAGCGGGTTCAGCTTTTCTGGGGTAGCGACGATATGGGATTTAAGACCGGCTTGATGTTGAGTCCCGATGATATGCGTCACTTCGTGCTTAAGGGCCATAAAAAGTTGGCTGCCATGACGCATGCCGCCGGCAAACTGTATTTGTTGCACGCCTGCGGCAAACGGGCGGACATCATAGAGGACCTGATCGAGGACGTGGCATTGGATGCCATTCATTCATGGGAAGATACGATTGAGCCGATTACTGATGCTAAGCGAAACTACGGTAAGCGCCTGAGCCTGCTGGGCGGGATTGATGTGGATTTCCTGACCCGCGCGTCGCCTGATGTCATTCGTAAACGCGTGCGTCAGACCGTGGCAATATGTCAGAGCGGTGGCGGCTTCTGCCTGGGCTCCGGCAATACCGTTGCCAACTACATTCCGATTGACAATTATCTGACTATGTTGGACGAAGGACGTTGCCTGTAGGCTTATCCCGCGACACGAGCGTCTTTATTAGTATTACAACAGATTATTTATAAACGAGTTATGATAATTATACAATCACTTACATCCCCGCTTTATCCATACGGATAAAATGGCGATGTCGGTGGGATTAACCCCGGGAATCCTGGATGCCTGGCCAAGATTGTCTGGTCTGATCTTATTAAGTTTTTGACGCGATTCATACTTCAGTGTCTTGATTGCATTATAATCAAGCCATGAAGGAATGAAGGTGCTTTCGCTTTTATCCAGTCGTAAGATCTGCTCTTCTTCGCGTTCAATATAGCCATGATATTTAGCGCAAATCTCAATTTGCTTAATAACCTCATCAGGTAGTTTTTTAATGTCTGCCAATTCCTCGTATTTCATTTCCGGCCGGCGTAGGATTTGAATCAGCGTATGACCGTCGGAATAGACCTTTTTCAACCTTTCCATTTCATTGTTGATTGCGGCAATGAAACCGTCAATCTCATCTATAACCACCTTCGGCACAATACCAATCTTTTTGGCGATATTAAGCATTCTGAAGGCTGCATTATCCTGTCGAAGTAATAACCTGTGCTCGGCGCGTGAGGTAAAAATACGATAGGGCTCATCAACCCCTTTAGTGACGAGATCATCAATAAGCACGCCTATGTAAGACTCATTCCGGCTGAAATTAACAGGTTGTTCACAGTGCACCTTCATCGTCGCATTTATGCCGGCCACAAAGCCTTGCGCAGCTGCTTCCTCATAACCAGTTGTGCCATTGATCTGACCGGCAAGAAACAGATTTTCAACCAATTTCGATTCCAGTGAATGGGTCAATTGGGTAGGATCGGAATAATCGTATTCAATCGCGTAGGCATAGTTAATAAATTCAGCCTGTTCAAGACCGGGTATTGATTTGATTAATTCCTTTTGAGTTGCCTCTGGGAGACTATTGGAAAGTCCATTTGGGTATATTTCCATGGACTGACGCCCCTCCGGCTCAATGAAGACATGATGCTGTGAACGCTCCGGAAATTTTACGATTTTATCCTCAATGGATGGGCAATACCGCACTCCAGTACTTTTTATATACCCCCCATAGAGCGAACTTTGAGTCAGGTTTTGGCGGATGATCTCGTGTGTTTTTTGAGTCGTATGTGTAAGAAAGCATGGTAATTGGTCGCTTCCAGGAACCCATGGTCGCATGGCATTATCAAAATGTTCCACGTGGAACATCCGCTTCATCCATTCGGCATCGGGCTCTTTATGTTCCACGTGGAACATTCTCCAATCTTCGTTTGCCGATCTTGAAAACAAGGCCGGAGGCTCAATACCCGGCTGAATGGCTATTTTAGCATAATTTATCGTTTTCTTGTCTAATCGTGGCGGCGTGCCGGTTTTGAATCGTGCCAGGGAGAATCCAAGTTTCCTCAATGATTCACTTAATTGATTAGACGCTTGTTCACCTTGTCTACCGCCAGGATAATTCTTACTACCAATATGAATTGTCCCGTTTAAAAAAGTTCCAGCCGCCAATACTACCGTTTTGCCTTCAATCGCTCCGCTGTGCTTTAAGTGAACTCCTTTAAGTTTGCCATTTTCAACCCATATGCCTATGACCAGATCTTCTATAATAACAAGGTTTTTGGTTGCATTTAATATGGCCTGCATTCTTAAGGAAAACGCGGATTTATCACATTGGGCGCGATATGATTGAACGGCAGGCCCTTTCCTGGTATTCAAAATACGGAATTGAATACCCGTATAGTCCGTATTGACCGCGAGTTCTCCTCCCAGGGCATCCAGTTCGCAAACAAGATGTGATTTTCCTATGCCACCAACCGAAGGATTACAGGACATACGGGCGATGGCTTTTTGATCAATCGTTACCAGAGCTGTTTTGACACCCATTCTGGCAGCAACAAGGGCAGCTTCACAACCGGCGTGACCGGCTCCGACTACGATAACACCAAAGGTATTCAATGATGAGAATGTGTTCATTCACTTCCGTGACTATTCAGGGCAGGTACTTGCCTGATCGTGAGGATAAGACCACGGATTACACTAATCCCGGCCTCGCAGAGAGTCGGGACGGATAAAGATGAAATTATTGAAAATCAAGCTTATCCTCTTTACCTGTCAATATCAGTGTCAATCCGTGTTCATCCGTGGTAAAAAATCTTATTTCAGTTATTACGCCCATCTATTTACCAACACAAAATCTGGAAAAAATAGAATTCAATAATTCAGTATGATATGTTTTGCCGGTAATCTGCCCCAAGAATTCAATGGCAAATCTTAAATGGGAAACTGCCAGAACAATAGCGTCCTCTTGTCCTGATTCCAAAATTTTTAATGCTTCCTTTATATCCATAACAGATTTTTGAAGGATATTTTTATGACGCTCAGAAATGACCGCGCGAGGCTGCCCGGAATAGGTGAGACCCAAGCGCTCAATTATACCTTTTTGTATTTCTTTAAGTCCATTACTTGTATTGAGTTGTGCCTGTATATGCGCAAATCCGGCCGTATCTTTTTCCCGGATACGCACACCCAAGTCAATCTTATTAATAATGACGATGGATTTCTCGGCCTTTAAGGTCTTGAGATGCGAATGATCTTCATTGTCCATGGGTTTGGAAGCATCTATAATATAAAGATGGAGATCCGCTTTCTGCATATGGCTTCTGGCACGTCGGACACCCTCCTGTTCGATCTCGCAGGTTGTGCTTCTTAATCCGGCGGTGTCCACCAGCCGGATGGGAATCCCTTCCAGGATAATCGTCTCCTCCAGCGTGTCACGGGTCGTTCCCGGCATGGGTGATACAATGGCCCGGTTCCTTCCAAGCAGAGCATTCAACAAGGTGGATTTGCCGACATTTGGCCGGCCGGATATGACGACTAAAGCCCCCTCGCGCAATAAATGCCCTTCTTCCCAGGTTTCCAGAATGCCGCGGATTTGCTCCAAGATCATATGTACTTGTGCGATCCCATCGGGGATAATCTCCGCAGGAGTGCTGTCCTCCGAAAAATCCAACGTTGCTTCAAGATCGGCACACACGCGCAGAGTTTTACCGTAAATATCGTCAAACGAATAACTTAGACCTCCTTCCAGCTGTTCCACGGCCGCTTCGGCGCTTCGATCCGATTGCGCCCGGATAAGATCCAGAACCGCTTCGGCCTGGACCAGGTCAATGCGTCCGTTTAAAAACGCTCGTTTCGTAAATTCGCCCGGCTCGGCCAGGCGCACGCCTTCATGCAAGATTGTTTGCAGAATACGCCGCGCGGACACAAAGCCCCCATGGCACTGAATTTCCAGCACATCCTCGCGCGTGTAACTGTGCGGGGCGCGCATGATGAGCAGGATGGCTTCATCAAGGACCCGTTCGTTCGATTTGACAAAGCCGCGCATAAAAGCGCCCGGCGGCCGGTGTGAAGGCGGCTTGCCGGCATGGGAAAAAATGCGGTCGGCCACCGTCAGACTTTCCGTTCCTGAAATACGGATGATGGCAATTCCGGCTTCACCCGGCGCGGTAGCGATAGCGGCAATGGTATCGGACTGATCATTCATGGCGGAGAGATTCTTGCAAATTCCGGTGGTTTTGCAATCATTGATCGGAAAGGCTGTTGGCGGCAGGCGGAAGAAGCTTATACGGTCCTTCCGCATTATCTCCGTGGGTTTTTTATTGATAAAAATGCTGCCAACTGATTCTGAACTCCCAAAATCGCGGCTTTTAAAAAGGTAAAACAGCATGGATGTGGGAATGGGTGGCATGACGGGCCGTGCGAATTTCGTTTCCGTCAGCTGACGGATTTGAAAAAACAAGGCAAGTCCGGTTTAGATGCGGCGGCGCCGCGTGAAGCGCCATACCCGTGTATGCGCGAACACGGCAACGGCGCAGATGAACCGGAATCACCGCCGTCTTTTTCAAACGAAATTCACAGGGCTCTTCGCATTTAAGACAGTACATGACCGTTAAGCAATAAAATAATCACACGGAAACCAGTGAAGTACCGCTTATATTAAGTCCATATGAAAATTCTTTTTCTGACAAAATTACTGCCGCATCCCATGGGCATCAGCGGGTCCATCATCATTTATAATCGCATCCGCTTCCTGGTGGAATGCGGCCACCAGGTTAGCCTGCTTTCATTCATGCGCCCGGAAGATGAACCCTATGTGGCCGGGATCAGGCCGCTGGTGACCGAGCTCGAGCTGGTCCCGGCGCCGCAGGCGGAGTCGCCGTTTAAGCGCTTGGCCTACCAATTATTTTCCACGACGCCCTCGCCGTTTCGCGAGATGCGCTCATGGGCCATGTTGCACCGCGTGGGCGAGATGGTGGAGCGCGCCCACGTACACGTGGTCATCGCCGAGTTCTCCGCCATGGGTCAGTACCTGTTTCGCAATCCGTATCTGCCCGCGGTGCGCCGCATCATTTCCTGCCATGAATGCTGTACCAAAGCCTTTGCTTCCACCATTCGCTTCCATCGCTGGTCGCCCGCTGGCGTAATGAAACAGATCGGGTTTAACCAGGTTAAGCAGTATGAATTTGCCATGTACCACAATGCGGATCACGTGCTGGTCCTCACGCCCCAGGAACGGTATGTCCTGCTGAAGTATGCGCCCAATCTGCGCGTTACCGTGGTGCCGCACTACGTTGACGCGAATTATTATTCCATGACCCCCATGGTGGCACGGGAAGAAAGCTTGGTCTTTGTCGGCTATTATTTTAACGAATCCAACCGGGATGCCGTCCACTGGTTCGTGCGCACGGTCTGGCCGCAACTGAAAAGAAATCGACCGCAACTTAAGTTTTATATCGTTGGACGGGGTGACACGCCGGCAATCCGTGACTTGGCGTGGCACGACCCGCAGATTGTGGTCACCGGGGAAGTCCAGGATATCCGGCCTTTCCTGGCCAGGGCCCGGGTGTTTATCTGTCCGATCCGCATCGGCTCCGGGTTCCGCGCCAAAATCTTGGAAGCCATGGCCAGCGGCGTACCGGTGGTTTCAACCTCGCTGGGCGCGGAAGGCATTCCCTCCGGGGGCGGCCCGGCCGGGGCCGGGCTCCTGCTGGCGGATACGCCCGGGCAGATGCTGAAATGCATTCGCCTGTTGCTTTCGGATGAGGGCTTATGCGCGGCCATGGCCGCCGAAGCCCGGGAATTAGTGGTCAATCGTTTCGCCAGCGAAAACGGAATGGCCGCGCTCAATCGCGTGGTCAGTGACGTGGTCGCGGGAAGGGACTAGCTCGCGCGCTTCATCCGGGCGATGAACATGCCGTTGCTATCGGCCTCCCATGGCCAGATCCAGACTTGCCCAGGTGTCGCCCGGCCGGTCAGGGGATGCGGCGTTGGCTCCAGTTGAAAATCCGATCGCATGCCGAGGAATTTGGCCATCACTCCCTGGGTTTCCGTCTCTGTCAAGGTGCATACAGCATAAACCAGGCGCCCGCCGGGCCGTACTTTGTCGGCGCCGGCCATCAGCAGCTGTTCCTGAATCCGGCCTTGGCCGGACCGCTGGGCGATATCGACCTCCGTGGTGCGCCAGCGGGCATCGGGATTCCGCGCCCACGTGCCGATGCCCGAACAGGGCGCATCAATCAAGACGCCGTCAAAGCATTGACCCGGCGCGGGATCCCGGAATCCCGGGTCCCGGGTTCCGTCCCAGGTGCGACATTCGATTATGCTCCGGCGTCCGGTCCGGCATTGCCGGGTGCGTTGCCGCAATGCGTCCAGACTGGTAGCGCGAACATCCGTGGCGAGAATCGTGCCCGCGTGTCCCATAAGTTCGGCCAGGTGCAAGCTCTTTCCGCCGGCGCCGGCGCAGACATCCCACCAATGTTCCCCGCGCGCAGGCGCGCAAATCCAGCCGACACATTGGGACGCCAAGTCCTGGATTTCGAAAGGAACTTCCGTGGACAAGCGCTCCAGGTCGGGCGAGCCCTGCAAACGGATCGCACCGGCGACCTGAGCATGCGGCGTAGCTAATATGCCATGGTGTTCCAAGGCAGACATGACCGTTGCCAAGGTATCGGCGCCAGTCCGCAGCCACGGGGGGGGGCGAGTCTGAAACGATTGAATACACTGGTTGATATGATGGCCTGGCTCCACTCCCGCCGGCTTGTACACCTGGGTCGGAAACCACGCGGGAACAAGCCGTTCGATAGCAGGTGGCGGCGTACCAAGCCAATTGCCCGCATGCTTCGCTTTTTCCTCAATGGTCAGGGAACCGGCTGGTTGTGGATTCAAGCGGCTGAATCCGCTTTGCTCAGCCAGGAACGTCACCGTCGGATGAGGTTCCATGGCATCCAACAGGTACGCAAAAACGCAACGCGCGGGGGAAAGCGGCGCCAACCAACCCCGCCAGCGAAACCAGGAAAAAACCAGCGCGGAAAAAAAACGCCGGTCGCGCGAGCCGAATTCCGGATGCTCCCGGTAATAGCGCCGCAAGGTCTGGTCGGCCGGGTGTCCCTGGATCACCGCCTCCTCCAGTTGCCGGATCAGGGGCTCGGCCAGTTCGGCTTGCTTGCGGGCGGCTTTAGGTGGCAGAGTCATGGCCTTTAATCTACACCCGGCGGCCGCTGGCGACAATCGGGTTGTTTGCGTCCTGAACTCGAATACTTCTTGCCATGCTATTCCGGGAGTAGGGTGGGCGTTACTATTATTTGATCGTACAGAACAGGCAATGATATTGATCACGCCAGCGCGGATGATGGATTCACCGGCAAGGTTCAAACCGGACTCTCATAGAAAATGGTCCAGTAAGTGGGGGAAGGTCCATAGAAGTCAGAGGTCAGAAATCAGCGGTCAAGCGCAAGCAACCGTTCCGGTAATAGGCGCCGCAAGGTCTGGTCGACTGGGTGTCCCTGGTTCACCGCCTCCTCCAGTCGCCGGGCAAGTTACCAGTATTATTCCATGCAGTAGTTGAATGGATACTCAATAACTTGCAAAACCTCAAACAGCGCGCCGCCCGACTGCTGATCGTCTATATCCACGCTCATCGTTGCACTATTCGCTGTGTGGGACACAGACGCTCCAGAATGGGTGGAAGAAAACGCTTCGGTGTCTATGCAATTCAGAATCCTCACATAATCCGTATCGGCATCGAATGATAACACCGCGGTATAGTGATTGAATTCATTCGTGTTGGAATCTGAATCCATAAATATGAACGCGCTTTTATCTTGAAAAACGCCTCCGTATGGACACACGATAGATCTACCCATTGAAATCTCGAACCCGGAAGACGTAAAACCAAAATAAGCGCCCCCAATTTCAAAACTATGGGGATTTCCATCTGCTGGTCCGATCTCGTTTCCTTCCGCATAATACGGATAATAAATGTAGTTGGCTGGATATTGATACTGCATTGTACAACTCATACTCGCCGTCCTGGAAATTATGGCGCCCCAGTTAGTTCCTACAGTGACACCTCCCCAATAAGGCATAGCCGGTAATATCTTTAACGCATTCAGCACCTGATACCGCTCCTGCAAGTTCTCGGCATAAATCCGCCAGGGATAATCACCGTAAGTAGCCGCATTCGTACCGATCGCAGGCGTACCGGTAAATTGATTCATATGATCACCTATTTCCAATTGCGCCCAAAGCCCGTTAGTGGTCAACATGGAAATGTTCGTCGTACCGTCATAAACCGTGTCCGGATCCACATAACATGGCACGAGCGACCTTATCTT